>Ga0315277_10000361_pt1 | contig 74329 bp, 65 predicted proteins | sample YL17G05_15_MG_FD_203695 | JGI IMG/M metagenome (GOLD analysis project Ga0315277, IMG submission 203695) | Sediment microbial communities from Yellowstone Lake, YNP, Wyoming, USA - YL17G05_15 | ecosystem: Environmental > Aquatic > Freshwater > Lake > Sediment | place: USA: Wyoming | collected...
CAGGCTTCGCAGTTTCACGGGCTGGAAGCCCGTGCCACGACTGCCTGTTAACGTGGCACGGGCTTCCAGCCCGTGAATCCCCGAGGGGCGAAAATACGTTACCGTATTTATGAACTCCAGTACTTAGTTATTGCACCGCGTGCGACCTCCTGGAAAACCGGGGGGGCGAACCTGAACAGGAGCCAGTCTAAATTATCACGGCGGGCATGGTCTCGACAAGTTTGGAGATGCGGCAGGGCGGCGCGCAGCTGTGACCGGCGAAAACCAAAAAGCGGCGGGACCAAGTTCCGGCCCCGCCGCCCACGAAGGAGGTTATGAATGGGTACTCTATTAGACGAAAGCCCGGCCGAAAAAGTTGCCCTATTTCGTTGTATCCGGTTTCTTTTTTCCAGTCGCCTTTCGCCGGGCGCCTTGCCGCCTCACGCTTTTGGCGGCCAGCCGTGTTCCCGGCATGGAGAAATGCTGCCGAAGTCCGTATAATCCAGTTCATGAAAAAGCTCGGCGGTTTCCGGACAATTGTCTGTCTGCTGATTTCGGTCTGCTTTCAGTCCTGCTCGGAGCGGCAGATGCCGGTGGATAATGGCGGAAGCGAGCTGTTGCTGGCCAGGAAGGAGCGGGACCGCGCCTTCCAATCGAATCCGGAATCTCCGGTTCCGGTCGCGGACCGCGGCAGATTTGGCGGCCTTGACTATTATCCCCCGGATTTGAATTTGCGTTTTCGCGTCAAGCTGAACCGCTATTCCAGACCTGAACCCATGCGCATGACCACCAACACCGGAGAAGTGAGAAGCGGGCTCAGATACGGATTCTTCGAGTTCCGGTGCGGCGAAGTAACCTGCAGGCTGCGGGTGTATCGGCTCGAGGACGATTCGGCCTCGGGAAAAGCATCCCTATTTGTTCCATTCCTGGATGCCACAACCGGAACGGAGACCTACAGCGGCGGGCGGTACCTGGATCTGACCGAAAACACATCAGGCATTTATAACCTCGACTTCAATCTGGCCTACAATCCGTATTGCGCCTATGGGGGAGACTTCAGCTGTCCGGTGCCCCCCGAGGAGAACCGGATTCCAGTCGCAATCCGGGCGGGCGAAAAGAACTATCCACTCTCCCGCAAATAAGCAGTTGCCGGAGAGCCCCTGCGACGGCTTCGTCGTCGTTCATTGAAATCAGAAACTGATAATCATGAACCACGGAGGCACAGAGGCCACAGAGATACACAGGAATGCCAAGCCCCGCCCGGGGGCGCCTACGGCCGCCATTCTCGTCCGGGAGCAGCGGAAAAGCCGCGAGCCATATCTGGAATTCCGCGGGCATCCTCCGGCTTTTCCGCTGCTCCCGGACGAGAATGGCGCAACGCGAAGCGTTGGCCCCCGGGCGTAAGCGCGTGTTGCCACCTCTGTGTCCTCTGTGTCTCTGTGGTTTAAAAACGGTGGCACTCAAACAGGGAAGTTTCCGGGGAGAATCCCTCCCCATGGAGTAATCCTGGATCCCGAAAATGGCGGCGTGCCTTGTTGATCCGGATTCCGGAACAAAAAAACGCCCGCGGAAGATCTCCGCGGGCGTTTAGCAAGGTGAGGGGTTTCCTTTGGTGTCAGAGTGTCCCGGTCATGTGGGCTTTCTGCAAGGCCTCGACGCTCAATGTCCCTTGAAAGCAATTCCTGTGCCGCGCCCCACAACCATTTTGCCTGATTAGCTGGATAAGTGATATAAATGCAGATACTTACCTGAGATATCATCCTGTTCTCAATAGGGGCCGCAGGCGGATTTCCATGTTGCGCCGGACCTCAGACATGTAATGAATTCCGACACCTGGCGGGCCCATTTCTATGCGGAATTTCGATTAAGATCCATATTTAGTTTAGTTACAAGGACTTGTTCAGATGGTGAATAATCCGAATCGGTGTAAGCAAATATTACATTCCAGCCGGCATTTCTCCCGGAATTTCGGATGCGGTCGCGAAGCCGGGTGTATCCTTGAGTTGGGCGCAGCAGATTTTCCGGCCTGTCCCTTGTTCCCCGCGCAAGACTGTGGTACATACAGAAGTACCGTTTTGCTTTCCCGCAAACCTGATGAGGGACTCATGGCTGCGATTTCCGCCGATCTGAGAAAGCTGCTCGTACGCACGAAAATCACCGTTCTGCCGGAGGATTATTTGGCGATTCGGCTCCCCTTGGACAGCAAGGCCGTTCCGGGCGAATGGTACCGGCCGGCGACCACCAGTTTTGCTGTTTTCATCAGGGAGCCCAGGGAAATCAGCCTGATCGTAACCCGCCGGAAATGGCTGCGCATGCAGAGCATTTTCAGGAGGTTCAAGGTTTCCGAGCCGATGAAGGTGATTTGCTTCAATCGCAAACTTTCGATGGTGGTCCCGGGTTACATGTGCACGATCGGCGCAATTCTCGCAAAAGAAAACATCAGCGTTTTGCCGGTGTCTTCGATTTCGGGTGATCACATCCTGGTTCGCAGAGCCGATCTGCCGCCCGCCGTTCGCCTGCTGCGACAGCTCATTCAGAGCTGTCGGGAGCCGGCCAGCGATTGAGAAATTCCAACAGGAAATTGTCCGGCCCGGCGCTCGCCGCGCGTTGCGCCAGATATTCCCGTGCAGCTGCGATCGCAGCCGCGTAATTGCCGGTATTGAGCTTGCCGCGCAGCAGTTCGACGCGCAGGAAGAGAAGGAAGGTCTGCAGTGCGTCCGTCATGCAGTATTGATTGATCTCTTTCATCCTCCCCTGGCGGAAGAGATATTCCACATCTTCACCTGCGATCGAGTACTTTCCCGGCAATCCAGCCACCCGCGCCAGGACATCCAGGGACCCGCGCCTGTGCGCGGCGCCGAAATTGGAGATGAAATCGCAGAGATCCAGATGGTAAGCGTCACTGTAGCGGCTGCCCCGATAGGTTCCACCCGTGAAATAGCGAGGCAGGGATAGCCCTCGCCTCAGGGCCTGGATTTCGAGCACCGGCAGATCAAATCCGCGGCCATTGAATGTGACCAGCGTGGTGACGTTCTCGAACAGTTGCCAGAAGCGCGCGATAAGCTCTGCCTCCGAATAACGGTCAACGCCCAGACATCCCAACGCCCTGATGCGGTAGTTTTCATCCGCCTGCAGCGTGGCGATCGAAATCGGTATGTGGTATGGCAGCGGGAAAAAGTCGCTTTGCTGGCCGCTGTGCTCCAGGATCTGATCGCGGGCCTTGTCATACGCCTGGTCCAGCGTCAGCGTGTTCTCCGGGTCATGGACCTGCTTGACCAGATCCTTGTCGACCCGGGTTTCGATGTCGAATACCAGATAGCGACTCATGTGGCGACATTCTGGACGAGCCGCGCCCGGTTGTCAAACGGTGACTTTTGCGATCCGGACATGTTGCGGGGCATCGGAATCGTCGCATATCGTCAAAGCAATCCGCGGATTCGTGCCGTTTAAAAAGCAAAGCCAGGCGGCAACGCGTTCACCCGAAGGCCGGATTGAGCCGCAACTCCTGCAAAATCAGGAGTCTGGAAGGATTATGAAATCGCAAGATATAGTGGTGTCGAGTCGGCTGGGGTACAATATATAGAGAATTAATGGTTGACGCGGTCCCAAACATTGTGTACAAGAAAGCGACTCTTCAAGCGCTCGTGAAATCCGGAGTGCTGGAGAGCGCTTCACGGATCCTTGTCACCTACATCCTGCTCGCAACGTTCAAAAAAGTGGGAGGCAGAAGTATGGAAAGCAACAGGGCATTGCCCTCGGAAAAGGGAATTTCGGCACACTATGCCGCAGAGCGTAACGATGTCGCGACGGGGGTCTCCTTCACGCGGCACTTTACGCAGGCAGGTGTGTCTCCCTACGATCAGATCGAATGGGAAATCAGGACTGCAGCGATCTCGAATGAAAAGGGCGATGTGCTGTTTCAGCAGGAAGGCGTGGAAATCCCCAAGGCGTGGTCGCAGACGGCCACGAATATCGTGGTCTCGAAATACTTTCATGGCCAGGTGGGAACACCCCAGCGCGAAACCAGCGTGCGCCAGCTGGTCGGCCGTGTTGTCCGTGCTCTGACAGAATGGGGGATGAAGGGCGGCTATTTTGCCACCGAGGGGGACGCGCGTGTTTTCAACGAGGAGCTGACTTTTCTGCTGTTGCACCAATATGTATCGTTCAATTCTCCGGTCTGGTTCAATTGCGGAATCGAGGCCAGGCCGCAATGTTCCGCGTGCTTCATCAATTCGATCGAGGACACGATGGAGTCGATCCTGGACCTGGCGCGCACGGAAGGCCGCCTGTTCAAATGGGGATCGGGCACCGGGACGAACCTCTCGCCGCTGCGCTCGTCGCGGGCGCGGCTCTCCAGCGGCGGCACTGCATCCGGGCCGGTGAGCTTCATGAAGGGTTTCGACGCCTTTGCCGGTGTCATCAAAAGCGGCGGCAAAACCCGCCGTGCGGCCAAGATGGTTATCCTCAATGTGGATCATCCTGACATAGAAGAATTCATCGAGTGCAAGTCGAAAGAGGAGAAAAAGGCCTGGGTGCTGATTGAGGCGGGCTATGATGCCGCGGTCGACGGGGAAGCATACTCCAGCATTTTCTTCCAGAACGCCAACAACAGCGTGCGCGTCACGGACGAGTTCATGCAGGCAGTAGAACGGGATGAGATGTGGGAGACCAGGGAACGGAGCACGGGCGAGGTGATGCATCGGATCAAGGCGCGCGAGCTGATGAAGAAGATTGCGGCCTCGACGCACATGTGCGGCGACCCGGGGATGCAGTTCGACACCACGATCAATCGCTGGCACACCTGCAAGACCGCGGGGCGCATCAATGCCTCCAATCCCTGCTCCGAGTTCATGTTTCTCGACGATTCGGCCTGCAATCTGGCTTCCTTCAATCTGATGAAGTTCATGGACCCGGCGGGCAATTTCGATGTCACCAGCTTCCGCCGCGCGATCGACGTGGTGATCTCCGCGCAGGAATTCACGGTCGACAGCGCCAGCTACCCCACCGACAAGATCACGGTCAACAGCCATGGATACCGGCCCCTGGGAATGGGCTACGCCAACCTGGGCGCGCTTCTGATGTACAACGGCCTCGCTTACGACAGTGAGGAGGGGAGGGATTATGCCGCGGCGATCACGGCGGTCATGACCGGCGAAGCCTATCTGCAATCCTCCCGCATCGCGTCGGCCCTGGGCCCGTTCCCGGGCTACGCGCAGAACCGCGAGCCGTTCCTCGAAGTGATGCGGATGCACCGGAACTCCCTCCAGAAAATCAATTCCAGGAACGTTCCCAAGGATCTGATGCAAGCTGCGCAGGAAGCCTGGGATCTTGCGGTTCTCGAGGGAACGGTCCACGGCTATCGCAATGCCCAGGCTACGGTGCTGGCGCCGACCGGCACGATCGGCTTCATGATGGATTGTGACACCACCGGTGTGGAACCCGACCTGGCACTGGTGAAAGACAAGAAGCTGGTGGGCGGCGGCGTGATGAAGATCGTGAACCATACCGTTCCACCGGCGCTCGGCAAGCTTGGCTACCCGAAGGAGCAGGTCGAGGCAATTACGAAATACATTGATGAAAACGGCACCATCGAAGGGGCGCCCTTCGTGCTGGCCGAGCATCTGGGTGTTTTCGATTGCGCCTTGAAGGCCCGGCTCGGCACCCGTTCGATCCACTACATGGGCCACCTGAAAATGATGAGCGCGGTGCAACCGTTCATTTCAGGCGCGATCTCCAAAACGGTGAACGTCCCCGAGAACATCAACGTCGAAGAGATCATGGAGACCTACCTGCAGGCGTGGAAGATGGGGGTGAAGGCGATTGCCATCTACCGCGACAACTCCAAGTGCACCCAGCCGCTGACTGCCGGAAAAGGCAAGGCTGCCGCGCCGGCCGAACCTGGCTTCCGCCCCGTGCGCCGCAAGCTTCCTGCCGAACGGCGCGCCATCACCCACAAGTTTGCCATCGGCGGCCATGAGGGCTACATCACGGTCGGCATGTACGACGACGGCCAACCGGGCGAAATATTCCTGGTGATGGCGAAGGAAGGGAGCACGATCTCCGGGCTGATGGATTCGTTCGCCACGGCCATTTCCATGGCGCTGCAGTACGGAGTGCCGCTCCGGGTGCTCATCGACAAATTCGCCCACGTGCGTTTTGAGCCCTCGGGCCATACCGGCAATCGGGAAGTCCCGTACGCAAAATCGATCGTGGACTACATCTTCCGCTGGCTGGCTGCGAAATTCCTGCCGCCGGAGGAGCAGCTGCAGGCGGGCGTCCATGTGCGCGAAGCCGCACCTGCCGTGGCGTCCGCTCCCGCCCCCGGCAGCCCGCAGTCGCCGGCGTCCCTGAAGACCATGTATGCGCTCGACGACGCGCCGACATGCGCCAACTGCGGCAGCCTCATGGTGCGCAACGGCTCCTGCTACAAGTGCATGAACTGCGGAGAAACCAGCGGCTGCTCGTAGGCAGTGATGGGTATTGTATGAAACTTTTTTGCTCATCACTCATAATTCATGACTCATCACTCATCACTCATCACTCTTTCTGGGCTGAATGAGCATGAAGTATCTACAGTTTCTGGTCAGGAATCTGTTGCGCAATCCTCGGCGCACGCTGCTCACGGTCAGCAGCATCGCGGTCTCCCTGTTCCTGATCTCGACGTTGCGGACCGTCCTGACGCAGCTCGAAAGCCCGCCGGAAACGCCGGGATCCGCACTGCGCCTGATTACCAGGCACAAGGTTTCCCTTATCAACGTGCTGCCGGTTTCCTATCGCGCCAGCATCATGAAGGTCGAAGGGGTTGAAGCCGCCGTGGGCGAAATGTGGTTCGGCGGAGTGTACAAGGATCCCAGGAATTTCTTCCCCCAGTTTGCCGTCGATCCCGACCAGTTCTTCGTGGTCAACGGGGATATGAATATCCCGGAGAGCGAAAAACAGGCCTTCCTTGCCGACCGCACCGGCGCGCTGGTCGGTGACAACCTGGCGGAGCGTTTCGGCTGGAAATTGGGCGACCGGGTGCACCTGACCGGCGCCCTGTGGGTTTTTGATCCCGAACTGACGGTCCGGGGCATTTACTCCGCGGGCTCCGACGACGGCAGCAGCCTGTTTTTTCACTGGGAGTACTTCAATGAGGGATTGAAGAAGAACGGCTTCGAGGGATCGGATTTCACCGGAACCTATGCGATTCGCGTGCGCTCTCCCGAAGTCGCGCCTGCGGTTGCTGCCCGGGTCGACGAGCTTTTCCGCAACAGCACGGCGCCCACCAAGACCGAAACCGAAAAGGCGTTTGTGCTCGGCTTCCTTACCATGATGGGCAATGTCCGGCTGCTGATCACGGCGATCTCCTCTGTGGTGATCTTTACCATCGTGCTGGTCGCCTCCAACACCATGGCGATGTCGATCCGGGAACGCGTGCGGGAGATCGGCATATTGAAAGCCCTGGGCTTCCGAAAAGTCCACATCCTCGGGTTTCTGGTCGGGGAATCGACTTTGCTTGCGCTGGCAGGGGCGCTGATCGGCTCCGTGGGTGCGCGGGTGCTGTTTTCAAGGGTCAAGATGTCCTCGCTTACCGCGGGATTCGTGCAGCGCTTTGACGTGACCTTCGGCACGATCCTGTTATGCGCGGGGATCGGCCTGTTCGTGGGGATCATTGCCGCGGGCTTTCCTGCCTGGCAGGCGGCGCGCAGGCGCGTGGTGGATGCATTGCGGGGAGTGGATTGATTGCTGAAGATTCCGCTTCGTTATAACACAGGCAGCCTGTGGGCCCGGCGCACGGGTTCCGCCATGACGGTTTTCGGCATCGGCTTGACGGTGTCGATTTTTATCATCATGACGGCGCTTGTGCACGGCCTGGAGGCGACCTTCGTGGACACCGGTCGCGACGATCAGCTGATCGTGATTCGCCAGGGATCCCTGAACGAAACCAACAGCTATTTCAACCGCGATCTGTTGCAGGTAGTGCGGTTCCTTCCCGGCATTGCCCGTGGGCCGGACCAGGAGCCGCTTGCAGCCGGGGAGATCGTGGTGAATGTCAACCACGACCGCATCAGCGGAGACAGCTCCAACCTGATTTTGCGGGGCACCTCGGAACGTGCCCTTGCCCTGCACCCCGAAGCTAGAATTGTCGCCGGGAGGATGTTTCGCAGCGGACTGCGCGAGTTGATTGCCAGCCGCGCCGTTTCCCTGCGGTTCAAGAATCTCACGCCGGGCTCGACGGTCCATTTCGGGCGCAGCGACTGGTCCGTGGTCGGGCTTTTCGACTCCGGGGGCACGGCGTACGATTCCGAGATTTGGGGCGATTACGGCGCCGTTGCCGACGACTGGGACCGCCCGATCTATTCGTCGATCCTGCTGCGCCTGGCAGACCAGTCTGCCGCCGCGCAGATCGAGAAGCGCATCGCGGACGATCCGCGCATCAACCTGCAGGCCGTTCCACAACGCAAGTATTTCGCCGACCAGGCATCGACTTCACTGGGCGTGAAACTGCTGGCCAACTTCATCGCGGTGGTCATGGGGATCGGCGCCTGTTTTGCGGCGATGAACATGATGTACGGCTCGGTCATGGCCCGCGCGCGCGAGGTCGCCACGCTGCGCGCCATCGGATTCCGGCGCAGAAGCATCCTGGCTTCCTTTCTGCTCGAGTCGGCCCTGCTCGCCCTCCTGGGCGGGATTCTCGGCTGCTTGCTGGCGCTCCCCATGCACGGGATTTCGTCGGCGACGGCCAACTTCGAGACCTTCAGCGAGGTGGTCTTCGCTTTCAGGATTACCCCCGGCATTCTCTTGCGGGGTATGATTTTTGCCCTGATCGTGGGTATCGCAGGCGGTTACCTGCCGGCCCGGCGCGCTGCCCGGCTCAGGCTGATCGAATTATTGAAGGAATAACCGGGAGGACGGGAAATGGCCGAGCCGCTGATCAGCATGTCGGGACTGAGCAAGGTTTTCAGGCGGGACAGCGTGGAAATCCCGGTGCTGCGCGATATCAACCTGCAGGTATATGCCGGGGACTTTATCTGCCTGATGGGCCCGTCCGGGTCGGGGAAGAGCACGCTGCTCAACCTGGTTGCCGGCATCGACCGGCCCACCGGCGGGGACCTCCGCGTGCTCGATGCCGACCTGCTTGCGATGAGCGAGGACCAGCTGGCTGCCTGGCGCAATCATCATATCGGTTTCGTGTTTCAGCACTTCAACCTGATTCCGGTATTGACCGCATTCGGCAATGTGGAGCTGCCGCTGCTGCTCACGCCTCTGCGCCGGCGCGAACGCCGCGACCACGTCATGACGGCCCTCAAACTCGTCGGCCTGACCGACCGGGCCGAGCATTTCCCGCGCCAGCTTTCGGGAGGCCAGGAGCAGCGCGTCGCCATCGCGCGCGCGATCGTCACCGATCCCACGTTCATCCTGGCCGATGAACCCACGGGCGACCTGGATGCCGACTCGGCTGTGGAGATTCTGGAAGTGCTCCGGGGCCTGAACCGCCAGTTCAACAAAACCGTTCTCCTGGTAACGCACGATCCGCGCGCCGCATCCTACGCCGGAATCACCCACTACCTCGACAAAGGCATCCTGGTCCAGAAAACCGTCGATTGAGAAATCTCCAGTCAGAGATAAAAAACGCCACGGATTGCACGGATTACACAGCCATGACACGCATGCTGGCACACATTTCAAGCCGAGGCCAGGAATTCATGCAGGAAAAGTGGTGGTGTCCAATTGTATATCTGACCGCTGTGAAAATCGGGAAATCGATATCCTGTCACCGAATTCTTATCTCTTTATGCGGTGAGGGGATCCCACACCTTCTCGAAGCCAAAACCCCGGAAGTCCTTTACGTTCCCGGTGGCGAACTCGGTGACGCGATGATGGCGTAGTGTCAGGGCGAGCCGGGCATCATAGATGCGGCGATAGGCGAATGAAGGGAATGCTGCCATGCGCCACAGCTCGTTCATTATCCCTGCCCGCGAGCCGGGGTAGTCGAGAATCTGCCAATGCGGATGCGCCCTGAAATTCCGGATCACGCCTGCCGCGTCAGCAGGGGAGTAGGGGATGCGGCTAACTGCCGGATTCCGGAGGAGCCCGTAAAGTTCGACGAGTACAAGTTCACACAGCGCGAAATCGTCTGAATTCTGAACGGAGGCGAGGAAGGCGCGGGCCGTCTCATGCCTCGCGGATCGGCTGTCGAGCGCAGCGTAGAGGATATTTGTGTCGCAGGAAATCACCGGCTCTTCCTCCGCTTGTCGGTCCGGTACTCACCACACGCCTCTCGGACGAGAGCCGGCTGATTGGCTTCGTAGCGCCAATCAGGATTCAGAAAAAAATCGTCGCCTCCCAGCGGGCGCGGCTCGGGGAGCTTCCATTCGGCGCCGGGCGACGGCGGTGCCGGGAACCGGCCGAGGATGTCTTCCAGCCCACGGCGGATCAACTCCGCCAGGGACCACTCCTTTCGCTCGGCAAATGCCTTTGCTGCCCGGTATAGCTCGTCGGGCAATTGAATCTGAGTCCTTATCATGATGTAAATACTACATCAACATCAGTTTGATGTCAATGCCCGTAAGGAAAATCCCAGGAGGCATCCCCTGCCTCGGCGCCGCTACGAATGGTGGAAGTCGTCAAACCAGGAGGCTGACGCCCGAAAAGGGATTTAACGAGTGGACGTCCCCGAAAAATCTTCCGGCATCATTTGTCCACAGGTTGGGAGGGACAGTCACCAGTGTCCCCGAAGGCGAAGGCAGATGGCCAGAAGGGACACCGGTGACTGTCCCTCTCCAACCGTCTGCTGCTGTGCCTCCCAACATGAAGAAAATGATGGGTGTCCAAAGCTCCTCCAAAGTTCCACCAGCGGGTGGAACGTCCGCGCTCCGTTGACAATGTGGATCTGGCGGCGGCCGGAAGGGTCCTGGTTGCTGGATTGTAGGTTCTGCAGGCGATTTTCGGCAACGTGTTGCGGATGCGGTCTGTATTCGGCGCGTCAGCGGCTTCCAAGCACTTCCAATCCCTTGAGGTAATCTTCCACATCGAGAGGTGATTCGACTCCCATCTCAGCCAGCATATCGATCGCTTCCGAGATGGACACGTTGAGTTTCTGGGCGAGCGACCCCAGCGATAACTTGCCTTCTCGGTAGCGTTTTAGCATGAGAAACTCCCATCCGTAGTTGATCAATTCCCTGGCGACGGCGGATTTCTCTTTTTGTTCGAGCAGGGAAAGTTCCTGGATTCTCTTCATGTCGGCTTCCTTAAGCCTCAAACTGATTACGGACATTAATCGCCTCCTCTTATATGTCGTGACGCATTCTCAATGATCTGGGCCTTGTAACGGCCGAATTTCGACAGGCTGCGGAGCTTTTCGAGAGCGAGTTCCTGCCCCAACGTTTCCTGCCTGGCAAGGCGCACCAGAAAGTGGATCGCGGTCAAAAACGGAACGCCGAGCGCCTTGCATGCCTTTATCGTGGGTCCATCATCAACCGCCATGGGATGTTTCAAGGCAATTGCCAAGGCGAGGGCTTCCGCTTCTCCTGCGTGAATACGGAAATCCCTGGCGATCTGGAGCGCGGCCCTGCGGGGTGCCTGGCAAACTTCGATCAGTTGTTCGCGAATCAAGATTCTCACCAGTTCCGCATCCGGAGACTGTTTGGCGAGCGCCTCCGATCTCACTCGAATTGGGATGACCGGCATTCCCAAGGCTGCCGCTTCACGCAGCAAGTCGACTTTGGCGAGCAGGATAAGTGTGGAAGCGTCGAAGGCTATCTTCATAGTTTACAGAATACTACATTTGATTACATCGATCCAGCAAAATAGGCAGCCCCGCAGAGGCAGTGAAAACACGGCAATTCCGGGCCAGGGGCAGATTATTCCCGAAACATCTGCCATGGCGGCCGCGTGACAAATGGATAGGCCGCAGTTTTTCGCCTGTCCATCCCATCATGACGGAGGCGGAACAAGCTGCCATTGCAACCGATTTCCCCGGGTACGTCCCCCCGCATGCGATCACCCCCAGCTTCCGATATGGGGTGTTGAACGAAACCGCTCGGCGGAAGCTGGTGCCATGAGGCCAATCTTACTTCCATCGCCGCTTTTCTCCTACCCGATCTTATCCCGCCGCTCTTCTTTAAAAATCGCTGAAAGTGGACACCCAACATGAAGAAAACGATGAGTGTCCACAGTTCCCACAGTTCCCGCCCGTCGCGCCTTTTGCATTCATGTCCACTTGCGCCGTCTCGCTATGAAATCTGTTGAGAAATAGGGGCTTAGCCGGTGGATCCTGCTTTGAGCAGCGCTTCGCAGGTGAGGCTGAGCGATTGCGGGCACAACCGCCTGATAAGTGCCAGTTCGAGGCTGCCTGACTGATGTCGGATGATGCCCCGGGCATCATCAAGGTCGCGTGCGGATCCTCCCAGCAGTTTGAGAAGAATCATATCCTCCGGCGATGCGACTGGAATTGCGAGATCATCCAAGATAACCTCGCGGGCACGCTCCAGCAAGCCTGGTGGAGATCCGCGGATGCCGGCCAGAAAATCGAGCTCGTAAGGCGCGCTCCGGGTTCCTGTCCGGATGCGGATGACGTCAGAGATCGGATCGTCAATATCGCCGACCCGGTGTTCAAACTCGGTTCCAGCCTCGCGGAGCGCGGACGTCAAAGCCGATAGATCCCCAGCGCCGCACAGCAGGTCGATATCCCGGGTGGCCCTCACTTCTCCCCAGGCCGCGACCGCATAACCGCCAATGACCGCGTAGCGGATTCCGTGCCGTCTCATCAGCTCGTCGATTGGGGCTAAAACATCCCGCAAAGTCATCGCGGCCTCTCAGCGACCTGTGCGCTAATGCCAGTGCCGGAGCGACCTTGCGCCTTCAGGCTGGCGCTGTGGAGCCGCATGGCATCCAGGCTGATGGAGAAGGCCATTTCCATGCGCAATCCCGGATTAACGGGGTCCAAGGCGTGTCGGCTCGCTTGGCGCGTTTCCTCCAACACATGCGATACTTTGGGCCTTGCGAGCGGCCCTTCCGACTTTTTCTGCATGACTTTGACCTTTGTCTAATATTCATAATATAGGAAAATGCGGATTGCCGCATCAAGGAACTGGCTCTAACGGCGATGCGCACCAAGGCGAGGATTTCCTGACAACGACGATTGGATCGATCCTTACTAACAGCGAATTCGGCCAAAGTGCCGAGAAAAAACCGAAAAAATTGAGAGACTTGAAGAAAGATCTGAGAGTGGACACCCAACATGAAGAAAATGATGGGTGTCCAAAGTTCCTAGTAGGCTACAATGCACGATGATGTGGCCGGATCACGGCGCGCGCCTGGTTTGGAGAACAAATTCCGGGCTGCGGTCGTGAGCCTCTTTTCATTTCTGGACGGCGGGTGCAATCCGCCTGAACCACGGGGAGCAGTCAATGAGGAAACATCGCTATCTCGCCATATTGCTGACAACGATTCTGGTCGCTTCAGCGACTATGATTCACGGGCAGAGGAACGCCATAGAACGACAGGACCCGCAGGCTGCAAGCCGGATCCAGGCTGCCGTGAATCAAGACGTGCCCGCCGATTTGCGTCCGCTGCTGGCTCCGCGTCAGAGTGAGATGCGTCTGGTAACTCAGTTTTACACCGCCGACCGGGGGACGCTGAACGGCAATTATGACTCTGGCGGCGCCGGGGGGCGCGGCGGGCGCGGAGCAGGCGCTGGCGGCGTTCCCGGTCTCTCGCTTTCGACCAACCGGATCGTGCGCCTGAAACGTTACGATCTGGATTGGCAGTCTGCCCTGGCCAAGCTCGATGCGAGCCGGCTCTCCGCAGCCGCCCAAGCCGAGCTGAACCTTTTGAAGACAACCATCCGGACCAATCTGACGCAATTGGACGCCGATGCCGGGGCGATCGCCCAAGTCATGCCGCTCCTGCCTTTTGCACGCCCAATCATCGAGCTGTCGGAAGCGCGCATGCGCATGCAGGACATCGATGCGAAAGAGGCGGGAGGAGTCCTCACAGAGGTTACCAAGCGGATCGGGCGGATGCGAGCCGGCCTCACGGAAGCGCTCGAGGGAGCGACCAGCGCGGCCGCCGGATTGCGAGTCGGCAAGGACGTGGCCATCCGCGGCGCCGATGCGGTCGATGGTTTGCGTGGCAGCCTCGCGACCTGGTTCAATTTCTACAATGGTTACGATCCGCTCTTCATGTGGTGGACGGCGTTGCCATATAAGCACGTCAACACAGCGCTCCAGGAATATGCCGCGTTCCTGCGCGAGAAAGTGGCCGCGGCAAACCAGACGCCTAATGTCGTCTCCCCAGCTGCGCCGGTCATTGCTCCGGCTCCGGCGCAGAAAATCAAAGACGTCCCGGACCTGCAGGGATTGCTTGCGTTGCCACAAGATGAAATGGCCGACATCGTGCAGCGGTTCCTGGGCAGGGATGCCGGGGGCCGAGGCGGCCGCGGTGGGGCGGTAGCCCCGGCCGGCGCACGCAATCCGCGGTATTACGCCGACTGGCTGGCCGCACTGAAGACGCTCGATTTCAACGGCTTGAGTCGAAATGCGCAAGTCGACTACCTTTTCATCAGGAAAAGGTGCGAAATTCAGATCGCGCGAGAGGGCTTGAAGCCTCAAGCCGACATCCCTCGCAAGACCGACAATAGCGGCATCACCGGCGCGGCTCGCGGGCGGGACGGCCTGATCGTCGATCTGCGGGACGAGATGATTCCCTACACGCCCGAGGAGCTTATTGCCATCGCGAATCGGGAATTCGCATGGTGTGATGCGGAAAAAAAGAAGGCGGCGCAGCAGATGGGTTTTGGCGACGACTGGCAGAAGGCTCTGGAAAAAGCCAAGGAAATGCACGTGCCGCCGGGGGAGCAGCCGGGCGTAATCCGCGACTTGCTTTTCGAGGCCATCGACTATCTTCGGGCCAAGGATATCCTCACCATCCCGCAGGTTGCCGGCGAGTCGCTGCATATGGTGATGATGTCGCCGGAAAGGCAACTGGTGAATCCGTTCTTCACCGGAGGCGCGCAAATCAGCGTGTCGTATCCCACCGACACGATGGAGTATGAGGCACGGCTCCAGAGCATGCGCGGCAACAGCACACCGCTCTCTCATGCCACCGCCTTCCATGAGATGATTCCCGGCCACAACTTTGTCGGGTATATGGGCGCGCGCTACTCGGGCTATCGAACCCGGCTCGGCGGCACATCGTTCTACGGTGAAGGATGGCCCTTGTACTGGGAGATGATGATGTATCGGATGGGCTTCCACGACACGCCGGAGGAAAAAACCGGGGCCCTGTTCTGGCGCGCGCACCGCTGCGCGCGTATCATTTTCTCCCTCAAGTTCCACATGGGGGAATGGTCGCCGCAGGAGTGCGTCGATTTCCTTGTGGATCGCGTCGGTTTTGAACGCGACAACGCCATCGGGGAAGTGCGCCGTTCATTCCAGGGAGGCTACGGCCCGTTGTACCAGGCCGCGTACCTGCTTGGCGGACTACAATTGCGCAGCCTGCGCGAGGAACTGGTCGATTCCGGGCAGATGCCGGAAAAGCAGTTCCACGATGAGATCATGCGGCAGGGGAGCATGCCCATCGCAATGCTCCGCCTCGCCATATCGAAACAAAAACTGACTCGGGATATGCCGGTCGATTGGAAGTTCTACGGCGACAATCCCGGAAAATAGCGGGGCTGCCGGCCGGAAAATCAGGGACGTCCCACTCGTTAACCTATTTCGCCACGCTCTGAGGAGGAGTTCTGGTTGTACGAAATAGGGTAACGAGTGGGACGTCCCTGATTTTCCCCTGATTTTCCGCAGGCTTCCAGCCTGCGGCCGCGCAGAATTTGCGGGCCGTCGCAGGCAAGATGCCTGCGCTACCAAGCCGCCTCGCTACGAAACCTGGTGAGAAATGCGGATTAAGGGGAGACAGTGGGCTTTTCGTCTATTGACTATGCAATTGTGGCGGTCTACCTGATTGGCGTGACGGTCATCGGCATCTGGATCGCCGGCAGGCAGCGCACCTCCAAGGACTATTTCCTCGGCGGCAAGGAAATGCGCTGGTGGTCGGTCGGCTTCTCGATCGTGGCCAGCGAGACCAGCACGCTCACCTTCATCAGCGTTCCCGGGCTTGCCTATAAAAGCGACATGCACTTTCTCCAGCTTGCCGTGGGTTACCTCATCGGGCGCCTGCTGGTGAGCGTGATCTTTATTCCCGCCTACTACCGCGGCGACCTGGAGACCGCCTACGATTTTCTCGGCAAGCGCTTTGGCCTGTCCCTGCGCAGATTCACCTCCTCCGTCTTTCTGATCACCAGGGTGCTGGCTTCCGGGGTCCGGCTGTTCGCCACGGCCATTCCGGTCCACCTGATCACGGGTCTGGAATACTGGAGCAGCATCCTGCTGATCGGGATATTCACGCTGATCTACACGTACGCCGGCGGCCTGAAGGCGGTCGTGGCCATGGATGTGGTCCAGATGTTCATCTATCTCAGCGGCGCCGCGGCCGCAATGGTCCTGATCCTGCACCGTCTTCCAGGCGGGTGGGCCGATGTCGTGCGGTTCGCCACCGCGGGAGGGATCAACAAGTTCGAGGTGTTCAATCCCCGCTGGGGTTCCGGCTTGATGGACTTTCTCTCTTCGCCCTACACGCTGCTCGGCGGCCTGTTGGGCGGGACTTTCCTGACGATGGCTTCGCACGGCACCGATCAGCTCCTGGTGCAGCGGCTGCTCGGCTGCAAGTCGCGATGGGACAGCCAGCGGGCGCTGATGCTGGACGCCGGCTTCATCGTGCTGCAATTCGCCTTCTTCCTGGTCCTGGGCATCTGTCTTTACGCCTTTTATGGCGGCGTGAGTTTCCAGCAGCTGGGCCTCGCTTCCTCGGACGAGATTTTCCCTAAATTCATCGTCGAGAACCTCCCGGTCGGCATTGCCGGACTGGTGATCGCGGGGGTCCTGGCCTCCGCCATGGGAACCCTCTCTTCCTCCATCAGCTCCCTGGCCTCCTCCACCTACCTGGACCTGTTCAAAATGACCGCCCGCGGCGCCGCGCTCACCGGGCGCGGGGAACTTGTCTGGTCCAAAATCTTCACACTCATATGGGGAATCGTGCTGATCGGCGGCGCCATGCTGTTTACGGATTCGAAAAATCCGGTTGTCGAGCTGGGATTGAAGATCGCCTCCTTCACCTATGGCGGCCTGCTCGGCACCTTTTTCCTGGGGCTCCTCTTCCCGCGCGTGCGCCAGCGCGACGCGTACGCCGGCTTCATCGCGGGAATTGTGGTGATGATTAATGTCCTCGCCTATACGCGCATCGATTTCACCTGGCACACGCTGATCGGATGCGCCGTCACCATCGCCGCGGGGAATCTCAGCCGCGCCGTCCGCGCCGGATCCTGATCCCTGCGATTGGGACAGTAGCAACAATGGAAATTGGGATCCAAGCCCAAGGGCCGGCGCAGGTCCACGTATAGATCCAGGTGCCGCACCTTCGGCGCTCGTTTTATGCTCCATCCCTTATCCCGGCCTGACGGCCGGGGTTGGGAATCGACAACGGGTTGAGCGCCGAAGGCGCGGCACAACATTCCGTACTCATGGGAAGAAAGAAAACGGTTGATATACCACCTCAGATGTCTTCGGACCTCTCCAGCAATCTGAGTCGTTGCCAGTGTCTGAATCGTGGATGCCAATTCGCGGCGGCTTGAGCCGGCATGTTTCCGGTGCATGATGGGACCCCCTGTTGCGGGCGCGCCGCGCTATTCCGCAAGGAGTGGCATCGGTAACTAGTGCGCGGGTGCTTTTCGTCACGCCGACTACCGCGCGGGCGGGAGCGGTTACTCCGTAGGTTTGATCTGCATCCACACCGGGGTGCTCACATACCACACGATCATCGCGATCAGCATCCACCACTTGGCATCCGCGAGTGAGATCCGGTCGGCAAAAAACAGCAGCGAAGGCAGAATCGTGGCTATCAGCGCCAGCATGGAAATGACTCGAGCTAACCTTTTCATACCAGGTCCCCCTTAAGGGTCTGTCACAGAATAACAGACCCTAAGCTGCGGACGCGGGCAATCGCTTCCGCTGACAGATCTTGCTGAGCAGGATGTATAGAATCGCGGCTATAAACCAGCCGGGCAGGCTGACAAAGAAGATCTGCACTCCGCCTTTCAGCACCAGCCAGGTGCACACCCCGATCGTAATGAACCAGGTGATCCCGGCGGCCCAGTTGAATTGCGTTCCTGATGCCTCCGCGAAGTTGGGCCGCAATCCCAGCTTCCGGAAGAGCCAGAAATCCAGAAACACCACGGCTCCCATCGGCATGAGGATCATCCCGTACAGCGCAACGAAATTCAGCAGTTTCATCGCCACGGCCGGGAACATGCCTGCGATGGTCGCCAGTACGCCGGTAAACAGGGTGACTCTGAACCTCGAAGTCTTGGGGACCAGTGCCTGGAAAGCCAGGCCGGCGCGATAGATCGTCGGATTGGCCGTGGTCCAGCCGGCCATGATGACACAGACGAGGCCGGCAACTCCGCACGCCCGGTATGCCATGGGCCCGGGCAACACATCGATATTCGCGGGATTCGCCTGCAACTGCACGGCATACAGGATGGAAGCGGACAGCCATGCCACAAAATGCCCGAGGTACATTCCGGATGCGGTGGCTATCCCATACCAGGATTTCTTCGCATAGCGGAAGACGGACAAATCCGCCATTCCGATGTGCATCGCCATGTTGCAGAACCAGGCGAAGAACATGATGTGCCAGAAGGTGAATTTCACCTGCCCGGGCATCGGATCGCCGCCTTTCCAGATGACGGTCTGGGCCGCGGGCCAGAATTCGGAAAACGAAGTCACCCCCAGCTGGCGCAGGCCGATCAACCCGAAGGCAATGAACACGAGCACCATCCAGGGAACGGCCACATTAGCGAACCGGGCCACGAACTTGTAACCATAGGCCGCCACCACCGCGATCAGCAGTCCGACCGCCGCGGAACTGACGATCCAGCCGAGGCTGTTGGGGTAGAGGTCGTTCAATCCCGGCATCTTGAAATCAAACCAGACGCCCATGGCCGTGGCCGACACGGTAACCATCGCACCGGCAAGAAAACAGAACATCACACCGTTGGCCAGGTTGTAGAGGATGACGAGTTTGCGGCCGCAGATCTTTTCCAGCTGAAAATACAGCGTGAGCCGGGCACGCGTTGCGATCGGAGCGGTCAACAGCATCCAGCTCAGCACCGCGAGCAGGTTCCCGAGCAGCAGGCCTATAATGAGGTCCTTGGCGCTTGCTCCCGATGCCAGAAAAAGCGGGCCGATCATCAGCTCGGTGCCGGCTACGTGTTCCCCTCCATATTGCCCGAGAAAACTCCCGATGCCGAGCCATGCGGATTCGGGTACCGGCTCACGTTCGAATTCCTCGACAGGTTCATGTGGATTTTCCGACATGGCGATTCACTCCTGCGTCAAGCCTGAGTGCTCAAGAGGTTTCCGGCTCCGTCACGCCCGGCGCGGGCGTTTTCCTGCAAACATGCCGGCTAGCGCGCGTACGATTCGCCGTTACCGTCACCGCAAATCTGCGCGACAAACGACGCACAGGATGTCAAAATGCAGCCATGAAACGCGCGGCAGCCGCGAGAGTGCCAGATTTCCCGGAACGGATGCAATACAAAAATAGCCGGCTTGCACATTCAAAAGGGAATACCGGCCTTCGATCCGAGACGCCCGGACCCTGCGGGGGATTGGGCCCTTCCCATCAGCCCGCCGCAGCCGGTATTCAGGAATCAGGAAGGGAAGTAGCCCCTGATGCGTTCGCGGTGCGCCCAATGCCGCAGAGTTTTTGCTCAACCACGAGGTCAGAACATGGCGCCGAAGGCGCCGCACTCCAAAGCGCCCTTCGGGCGCTGATTATATCGGTCCGGAGCAAAAACCATGCTGCATTGGGCGGGACGCCGGCGCTCCAGCAGGCAAAAACAGAAATGGACCTATCGCAATGAACCTGGCATTGAGGATGAAGCGATGAAAAACAAAACCGCAATCGTTTTTCTGCTGAGCATGGTTGTGCCGTGCTTGTATAGCGGTGCTCAGAACAGAAACATGCTGCCGGGGCAGGACCAGTCCTCCTTGATCCTGCGCTCCGATGCGCTGGCGCCGGAGAGCGCCGCATCCGGCAACCGATTCCTGCTGTTGGACGGATTATTCTACGAAACGGCGCAGGGGCGGACAGCAATCCCGGGCTCGTTGACCGACGGAACGCTGGACGTCCGGGACAAGCCATGGGGGAAGCAGGAGAAAATGGCCGATGGCCGTGTCGTGGAGGTTTACGCCAGGCGTGAAGGAAAAAACTTCATCGTCCGGCTGAGCGCGCAGCCCGGCGGGGACATAACGAAATGGGGACTCGCCCTGGCATCCCGGGAGGGCGAATATTACACCGGCCTGATGGAACGCGTCGTGGACGGACCCCAGCAGGCGTCGTGGGCGCCCGGGATCAAGCAGGCGATGGACCTTCGCGGGCAGAAGGTCGATATGATCGTCAAGCCGACTACTTCGCTGTATGCTCCCTACTACCTTTCGTCCCGCGGCTACGCCGTATTTGTCCAGGGCGCGTGGCCGGGATTTTTCGATTTCTGCGCCGGCCATCCGCAGCGCGTGAAGATCGAGTTCGAGGGCCCAGTCTTTGAGATGAAGGTCTACATGGACGCGAATCCGGCGGCGCTGGTCAAAGCACACGCGCTGGATGCCGGACCGCCGGTCCTCCCGCCCAAATGGACCTACACTCCCTGGCGCTGGCGCGATGAACACTCGCAGCTGAAGCAGTATTATGACGGCACGCAGGTGACCGGGCCCTTCAACTCTCAGGTCATGGAAGACGTCCTGATGATGAAGGCATTCGGCATCCCCTGCGGCGTGGTTTGGGTGGATCGTCCCTGGGGGCCGGGACGCCTCGGATACGACGACTTTGAGATTGATCCCGCACGCCTCCCCAATTTCCCTGAGATGGTGCGCTGGCTGAATGAACAACAAATGCAGATGCTCCTGTGGATCGCGCCGTTCTACCAGGGCAAGATGGAAGAGGAGGCTCTGGCCAAAGGATACAACCTGGCCGGCCAGCCGCCGCAGCGTAATAACTACCCGATGGTCGACATGACCAATCCGGCGGCCAAAAGCTTTTGGCAGGAGGGACTGGCCAAACTTTTAAAGCTGGGCGTTGCCGCGTACAAGCTGGATCGCGGGGAGGAAAACATCCCCGAAAGCGGTCCCTATAAGGTGTTCGACGGACGCTCGATCCGCGAAAACCGCAACGCCTATCCGGCGATGTACGTCAAAGCGGCATACGAAATTGCCAAAAAATACCGCGGCGACGATTTTGTGATGATGCCCCGCGGCGCCTACACCGGCAGTTCACAGTATGGTGTCTTCTGGGGCGGCGATATCGGCGGCACCCAGGAAGGCCTGCGGGCGTCCATCATCGCGGTGCAGCGGTCGGCGGTCATGGGCTATCCGAATTGGGGTTCCGATACGTGCGGCTATAATCAACAGTTGATGGAGCAGGAAGTATGCGGCCGCTGGCTGGCTTTCAGCTGCTTTACGCCGATCATGGAGGTGGGCCCGACCCGCAATCTCGCCTTCTGGAGCCTCCCCCGCGCCCCGAGTTACGACACCGAACTGATCGCGATCTGGCGGCTGTACGCGCGGCTGCACGTGCGCCTCATGGATTACACCTACAAGCTGGCCGAGGAAGCGCATCGATCCGGAATGCCCATGGTCCGGCCCCTGTTCCTGGTCGAACCGAAGGCGCGCGAGGCGTGGACAAACTGGCAGACCTACCTGTATGGTCCCGACTTGGTGGTCTCTCCCATCTGGGAAAAAGCCAGACGGACCCAGGAAGTCTACCTCCCTTCGGGCACGAGCTGGCGTGATGTGTGGCGCCCGGATAAAGTCTACCAGGGAGGCCGCACCATTGAGGTGCCGGCGGAATTACACCAGATTCCGCTGTTTATCCGCTCCGGTTCAAACCTCAAGCTGGGAGATCTCAATCAGGAATACCGCGAGTCGCTCGCAATCGCGCAGCAGAAACCCGACTTGAAAAAGCTGGACGCAGAGGTAAAGGCCTGGTTCGAAAAGCGGCGTCAGTAGCCTCATCCAATTATGAATAAAGCCAAGCGGCTGCGCCGTTTGATAGCGCGCCCAAAAAGCGGCGGGAGAGGAGGCGTCAGGAGCAAGAAGGGATCAAAGGAGGTTTCAAATCGCCGATGGAGATGAACCCGACGCAGGCTGGCAATGGAGCGCGGACGTCCCGCTTCCAGGCGTGGTTGATTATTGTTGCGCAAGATGCGCATCTGGAAGAACATGCTCCTCCGGGGCGGGTGAGTTGGAAGCGGAATGTGCCGGAGCATCGTGAGTTTTGCCGCAGCAGACGGTCTGGTTCGGGGCCAGCGCGCTTTGTGACAGCCCGTGCGAGCACGGACCCAGACCCATGGATTGCGGCTGCATTCTTTCAGGAGTTGATTGGCTATGAAACGTCTTGCATGGTTGTTTTTCGTTACGCTCCCGATTTGTCTGATGGAGATGGCGGTTGGCCAACCCGGCTTGACGCCTCCAGGCGCCGCAAACAAAGACTGGGCGCAGTGGCGAGGATCTGACGGCTCGGGAGTCTCGGCCGAAACCGGTCTGGTTCTTGACTGGAACCCGGGGAAAAACATTCTCTGGAAGACACCGCTTGCCGGCCTGGGGCATTCGTCGCCCGTAGTATGGGGCAACCGGATTTTTCTGACTTCCGACGTGGAGGGCGAGGTCCTTCCCGGTGCGAAGGCGGTCGCGCACATTATTGAAGGGAAGGAATACAAGCATCCGGACAGCATCGGCGCCGACCGGCGGCACAGCCTGAAGGTAATCTGCCTGGACCGGGACACGGGCAAGATCCTGTGGGAAAGGACGGCCTACGACGGGAAAGTGCATGACGACCGGCACCGGAAGGGGAGCTATGCGGCTGCGACAGCCGCAACCGACGGAACCTATGTCTATGTCTGGTTCGGGACGGAAGGGATGTACTGTTACGATTACAGCGGCAAACAGATCTGGAAAGCTTCCATGGGACCGTTGCCGACGGTGGGGATGGGCCCTGGAACCTCCCCTGTGCTGTTTCAAGACCTGGTCCTGCTGCAGTGTGATGAAGACAACGGCGACAATTCCTTTCTGGCCGGGCTGGACAAAAGGACGGGCAAGGTGGTTTGGAAGACGCCTCGCAAGGTGGAAGCCAGCTGGGCCACGCCTCTGCTGGTTAGATCCCCTAAAGGAGCGGAACTGGTTTGCAGCGGGAATCAGTGGATTATTTCCTACGATCCGGCAACGGGCAGGGAGTTGTGGCGTTTGAAGGGACACAGCAGCAACGCCATCGGTACTCCCGTGACAGGGCTTGGCATGGTGTTTGTGTATGCGGGATATCCGCAGAAGCGCACATTCGCAATCCGGCTGGGAGCTTCCGGTGACCTTACCGGGAGTTCCAATATTGCCTGGACGTACGACCGGGGCACTGCCTATGTCCCTTCCAGCATCCTGTACGGCGATTACATTTATCTGATGAGCGATCGGGGGCTGCTCACCTGCCTGGATGCGAAGACCGGCGCCGTTCAATATGACGATGGGCGCGTGCCCATCCCCGCCACATTCACCGCCTCGCCTGTGGTCGTCGACGGAAAGATCCTGCTGGTGAGTGAAGACGGCGACACCTTCGTCATCAAGACGGGACCGCGGCACGAAGTCCTGGCGACCAACTCAATCGATGAGCCCGTGTTTTCATCGCCCGCAATCTCCCAGGGGCGCATTTTCCTGCGTGGCGAGAAACACTTGTATTGTGTCGGCAAACGAGGAAACTGACCTATGAAAAGAACTCTTGCGATCGGCACTGTCGTGCTCCCCTGTTTTTTGCTTTTTGCGTGGGCCGTGCCGGAACTCAATTTCAGCGGCACCTGGATTCTCGATAAGGATCGAAGTTTCAGCAACCCAGCCGGACTCGAACAGACGCTGACAATCACCCACAACGGGGACAATCTCCAGCTCAATGCCAAGCTCAAGACGACGCAGGCGGGAGATCAGGCGATTCAGGAATCCTGGACACTCGACGGCCAGGAGCGGGATTTTGTTCCCGAAGGGGCCAAACCGGGAACCAAGGGGATGAGAAAGGGCTACTGGTTGCTGGGCAATCGAGGCATCGTCCTGGTCGACGAAAGGACCTCACAGGGGCCCAACGGCCCCGTTCTGCAGCGAACGACGCGCAAGCTTTCCCTCTCCCCTGATGGCGCCACCCTGACCGTCGACTATTTTTCCGATTCCCCGCGGGGGCAATCCGAGGCGAAGCGCGTTTTCCTGCGTGCAGGAAAGGACTCGGCGCCTGGATTATAGGACTGTACCTATTGCCATCCGGATTCTATTTCGTCGATATTGTTTCAGATGCGGAGGGGACAGTCATATAATGCAAGCACCACGAGTCCTGATTTCTGGGTCCCGGAATTCGGTAAACGAGGTGGACGTCCCGAATTTTCTGGAAATAGGGGACGCTACCACTGCTGTCCCATGTGTGTTCGCGAGGCCGCGCCCGATCTACGAGCTTGTCATAGGCTGAAGATGTTGGCTCCGGCCCACGGCCCGCCGCGCTGATTTCGGCTTGCCGGGGCCGTCCATCACATCGATGCGCTCGATGACGTCGCACTCCAGGACCCGGTCCACCATCTCCATGCCCGCAGTCACACGCGCAAACACGGTATAATCGTGGTCGAGGCGCGGGTTGTCGCAGACGTCGGGGTAGATCTGGGTATCCCCCGTGTCCCGGCCCCGGGTTGAAATGCCCACCGATCCCCGGATGTGCGATTCGAGCCCTGCCTCGTCGCGCAAGTACGGGTCGTCGCCCATTAACACGGATAGACTCGAATGGCTCTACTCCCGTGATCTAAACGCATTTGGGCAACAGATCGGCAAGACCTGACCCCTTTACATAAGACCTCTCTCTGCTTGCTTTAGATTATCGGTTCATTCATTCGACAGCTCAAATAGATGATGTCGCTCCCAGAGGGCAATTCCGCGATCCTTGGCAAAGGCCACAGCGTCGGCTGTGAAACCGCTGGGACAGACGAGCACGCCGCGCGTGCCGGACAGTTGTTTCGGCAGCGAGCCGTTCAGTTCTCGAGCCACATCAACGCCGACGGGCGACGAGTGGTTCTTACATTGAACGTATAGGGTTACTTCTATATCCACATCGTCGTTGCGTCGAGCGATAAGGTCTATCCCCCCATCGCGTGTCAGCGGTGTGGTCTCCACGCGCCACCCCTTTCGCTCCAACACCCGCTTGACGTATTCTTCGAACTCGACCCCGCTCATTTCCGCGTAGTTTGCCGCAGACTTAGTGCCTCGTGGTGAGGACTTCGCATGTTCAGGTGGCGTTAGCCCGAACAGGCCAAAGAGTTCTTCGCTGGTGAGTTTCGACTTTAAGTCTATCGAGACGTCGTCTACCAGCTCATCGAAAAGCAGTTGCTTCTCCCGGAGGATCTTGTCGATCCTCTCTTCAATCGTACCTTCAAGGATGTACTTATACACGTGGACAGGGAAGGCTTGGCCGAGACGGTGGACCCTGTCCTCGGCCTGACGCTCGACCGCGGGATTCCACCATCGATCAAAGTGGAAGACATAAGAGGCGTCCTGCAAATTCAGACCCTGTCCACCGGCGCGGAGCGAAAGCACAAGAACCTTTCGCTCTCGATTCTCTTTGAATTCTCGGATGGTTGCGTCTTTTTGAGAAGGGGAAAGGTCCCCGGTGTAAAGGAGCGGCTGCAACGATTGAAGTCTGGATGCGATCGCGCCGGCACCATGTTTTCGGTCCGTGAACTGAGAGAAGATGAGGGCGCGATGACCTTCGGATTCCAGGGTGCTCAGTCGCTCACGGATATCCTCCAGTTTTGCGGATTGGCCGGTCGTCGGACAAAAATTACAAATCTGCTTCAATCTCATAATGAGTTCCAGGACGTTTTCTATTCGAACCGCCTCGCCATTTTCTCGCAGTTGGACAATGCCTTCGGATTCCGCGCGCTCGTAGCTTTCGCGCTGCGACCCATCAAGCAGCAGCTCTATCTGACTGACAATCTTTGGCGGGAGTTGAGGAAGGACATCGGCTTTCTTTCGGCGGAGTTGCAAACTTTTGTGCCTTTCGTGGAGTTCTGGGCCAGGAGTCAGTCTTTGTGGCACCTCGCCATCTTTGAGCGGCGCCACAAATTCGAGAATGGAAGCCAGATCGTCCACGCTGTTTTCCAGCGGAGTACCGGTGAGCGCCCAGGACCGGCGACGGCGAAGCTGCTTGCACTTGTGGCTAACCTCCACGCCCCGATTTTTAATTTTCTGCGCTTCGTCAAGAATAACGACGTCCCAAACGCGGCGGCGAGGTGGCGATTGGGGATTGTCAGTGAAATCTGACCGAAACGTTTCATAACTTGTGATGTATACGTGAGCCGGTGTGACCCACTGCCAGGCCCGCTCTGTTGCTGGACCGCGAACGGTTGAGACACGCAACTCCGGCGCCCAGAGATGTAGTTCCTTTCGCCACTGGCTGACGAGGCCTGCCGGAACAATCAGTAAACTAGATTCGACGCGACGCTGAAGGATCAGGATTCTGAGGGCGCCGATTGCCTGGATCGTCTTCCCGAGCCCCATATCATCGGCAAGCAGGAGCGAATCCCGGGCGAGCAACGCTTTGATGCCACCTAATTGGTATTCAAACAACGTACCTGGCCATTCTAACGGTCCAACCCTAGAGAGCAGCAGGTCAGTGGGCGGTTGAAGCAGATACGCGAGTCGTTTCGAAAGCGGAATCTCTGTTTCAGCCGGTGCGTATCTCTCAGTGGGGGGGCCGAACGATGAGGGCGATCGCAGCGGAGGGCCAAGCAGAGCACTCGGCTCTTGATTCAGCAGGACACCGGCGAGCGCGACACTCCCGCTTTGCGCCTTCAGAGGCGTCATTCCATGAGCGATGAGATTCACCGCAGGCACTAACGGCCATTCTGCGGTCAGACAATGGGGTGCTGAGACGGATTCCTCATTCGGAATGGGGAGACATTCGGCGGAGGCAACTTTGACTGAAGGAACTGTCAGGCGGCTCGGTACGCGTTCCTTTAAGCGAACCTCTCGACGGAAGATGCCAAACCAGCGGGCGCGCGGCGCTGCAGCGTTTCCGGTCTCTTTCCACCAGTCGCCTAACGCTCTCATATCACCGTGGCGTCCTTCGTTTGATAGACTTCTTTCAACCCGATTGCTGCCCGATTGAAGGGTTCAACCAGCAATCCACGCAAGGTCAACTCGTGGAAAAGCCGCCGTTCGATGGAGTCATGCTGGGGGCTGCCGGGAAACCAAAACAGATGCATCGGTTCGGAGGCCTCTGTGGCTTCCTGAGTCTCCTGGCCTGAAAAGGCTGTCGCTCTCATCGCGGGAGCGATACGGCAGACCGGAATCGAGAGTTGAATATCCTGGCAAAAAAGCTCGCTTCCCACCTCTTCAGCAAGGCAGAGCAAAATTCGAGGAGTTCGAGGACAAACCAAAAGGAGCGAAGCTGTCAGCTTGCGTTCGGCGTGCCGGCGGATGTCTGCCTGTCGCCACAGAAAGGTGTGAGGCGTTTCAATCCGGTTATAGGTAAACTCAATCGGCTCACCGCGCGCGTTGATCAGAAACAGCGCTCCCAGATAGCCGGAACCGGCGGATGATGGTTCGATTTTAACATAACCGGCTGCGCCCAGCTCATTCAGGTCATCGGCATCGCGGTAAGGAATTGGCATTGTCTCCGGCCTTCCCAGAGGTTATTCTTGTTCGGGGTTCATCGTCTTTGGATCTTCTTCGGTCGCAACTTGTAGGTTCGGATCTTCGGTATAGTCCTGTTTCAGTTCCGTCACTTCAATCTCAACATTGTATCCTGGATCGAGGCGCTTCAGGTCCCATTCGGTGATCCATCCTTTCACATACTCACGCATACGCGTGGTGAGAGGCCGCTCTACGGATGATACCGGAGGCGGTTTCCAGTCATAGGCTTGAGCGTGAATCGATCTAACTTTGTCGTAAGTCTGCTCGACAATAGCGCCGTCGGGCATCTTCAGGGGAGTCCTTTCGTGCTGAATGATGCGCATTCCTCGTTCCGCTTGACTTGCCAGGAGAAGGTCAGACTCTGACGCTCTCGCCCTCAGCTTTCCGGGAACCTTCTCCAGATCCTCCTTACCCTCCAGAATCATGCTCTGAAAGTCATCAGTGATTGTAAGTACGGTTGTCAGCCCTGTGAAGTTTGCCTCTTCCAGCTTTCCCATCCAGCGCGCTAATTCTGCATAAGACTTTGCTCGTTGGATTAGAGAGTAACGCGCAACCAGTTCCACTTCATCGATGAGCAGAACCCACCCTGCGTAACCTGCCGCAACCATCAGACGGGAGGCGAACTTGAATCGTTGCAGGGCAAGCTCCTTTACAAGGATTTTGTCTATCTTGTATGTTACTGTCTCGCGGCAAGCTCTGAGATATTTCTTGATTTCAGCAACGCCAATTTGTTCGCCGGACCAAAAGCGAATGATTCGGTTGCTCAGCTCCGGATCATTGGGCATGCGCTCGAATAGGAAAAGCGTTGCGGCGAACCGTGAGTTCAGATCCGCCCCTGGACGGTTTACCCATTGATACAGATCCGCGTAGGCCTGGCTGTTGAAATCCAACTTTGTCGCAATTTCGGTCAGCGCAGCGCCCCTTCTTTCGGGTACGATCGCAGCCTCGGCGGCAGCGCGATACAACTTGACAGGATCATAAAGGGGTGTCTCCTTGCTGATGACGACTTTGCTGCAGATAAAATTCTTTTCCAAAGCAAGATGCTGGAGGTATTCAAGCAGATGCGATTTTCCTGTTCCAAAATCTCCTCCCACAAGCATGCCATAAGTTTTCGACCCATCAACAAGACCCTGCTTGGCACTTTGGAGTTGTTGTCGAAACTTTTCCTCAATCTCCGGTTGAGTGCACCCCAGCGCCAGAACCGCGTCTCGGTTTGGCACACCGGAGCGAAGCGCCTCGATGGCTCGCCGATGTTTAACTTGGTCATCCGAATTCATAACAGCACCTCTATTTACGAAACGGTTAGGTTTGACGGCCCGACGAGACGCGGATCAGAGAGGCAAAGGGGTTTTGCCGGTGCTTGTCCCGCACTTCATCCCATATTCTCAACTTAAGGGCGTCGTAACGGTTCAATCCACGCCTTTCATCCGTCAGGAATAATCGCGATGCGACGACGACAATGAGACACGATTCTAGCTCATCGGTTCCGTCTATAAACTGACGGAGCACCTCATAGGCGTCCAGTGTAGCGGGAGCAGAGTAATAAAAGCTATCATCAGGGTCCTTTGGTTTCGCTGATACAGTGTAGCGGGAGATATCCAGATTTAGAACAAGCCCGTTCATCCCATTCACCTTTAGCCAATGGGCGAGAGAAAAAAGCATATGACGAGCATTATGACGAGCGACTTTTTGAAAGATGAGCGCCTCTTTGAGCGCCGAAATTAGTCGGAGTTCCCCACATAGCCACTCCTTGATCGCATTACTTAAAAAAGGGCTAGCGCCCCCAGGGTCGAGCTGTGCCATACATAGACGGATCATCGCGATTCTAAATTCCTGACTCATTTCAAAGTCGCGATAAATTTTTCTTTCAAGCCAAGTACGTAGGTCCCTTCGTAAGAGCATCTCATCGTTGTTGTTGTTTAGCAATGCGATCTGTTGCAGATTGAACTCATCACGCCTAGACGGTAGTTCGTATCTATTCTCCTTTAAGATCTGAGCGACAAAAGAATAAGCCAACTCACCCCAATTAACCTGTCGTGCCACCTCGTGGAACAACTTGTCAATCATATGAATCTTGGTTGACTTTGAATCAATAAAAGCGAACAAGAATCCTTCTGCCTCGGCTGCTTTGCGCAATTCATCCCGCAACTGATCGTGTCCAATCTCTTCCGTGGGCACCACGAACTTTACCGCCGCTCCTCCACGGCGAATAAAGTCCTGTAAGTATTCCCTGCGAACAATCTCTAACCAGTCTTGCGGTCTTATGTCCATAGCAGGATCCTATCCTTTCGCAAATGAAATACCGTAATACTTCTTCTCGTGGCCGTTCTGCGTAATGACTGTGATCGTACTCCTGGCCGACCTGGTCCCTGTACTTGCAGGAAAGCTTACGACCAATCCCTCTCTTGTTATGGCAACGCGGCTCTGATCGAGGAGATAAATATCACGTGCGAATTCCTGTCGGGAGTATTCCTTGGATTGGCCGGGCAGCAAGGTCAGCAGGTTGTAGACTTCAAGCAACGGAACAACCACACGTGTGTTCACGAGATCTTTCGGTCGAGTAGCGACGGCGATCGAGTACGCATTATACAAAGACTCTAGGAATACCTCCGGTTTGAATCGTACAGGCTTGTTTTGCAGTTCCCTAAGGTGGTTGACAAATATGGAGGGGCGTAGCCCTCTTTCGCGCTTCTTGTTAATCAGGATAGCGCGTTCGTCGGGCAAGATGCGGATGAGAAACGGATAGCAGTACAGCCTGTCGTCTTGTTCAAAAACCTTCACACGCATTTGCTCTGCGATCTGGAGGATCTCAGAGAGAAAATCCCTGCCGGATAGATACGCTTCCTCATCGAAATCCCAACCCTCTTTGGCGTTTGCGAATTGTTGCCGTAGTGCGGTAATGGCCTGATCTGCAGCCTCGATGGACTTCCGCAATTCACGGAGGTCTCCGCTGTGGGCTGCCGCGCGAAACTTTTTAAGGGAACTGACTGTGGTAGTTGCGGCCTTGAAGGCGGCATCCGCGTCGGACTCTGTCTTGGCGAGTGCCTTTTCCAGACTGACTTCCATTTCTCCTCCTAAAACGGCGGTTCATGCCCACATACTTACATGCTTATCTGAAAAGCGCAGGTTCTGTCGATGGGATCGAATCGAAATACCTCGCTCGCTATCTTGGTGAGTACACTTTCCGCTTCAACCGCCGTCATGACCCGAACAGCCCATTCCATCGAGCTCTGACTGCATGCGTAAATGCGACCCCGTCAACAGAACATGCGCTTTTCAGATAAACTTATAGGACATTCTATCCAGGGGGCACAAGGGAAAAGTCAGGCGGGGCGGCTGGAAAATCCACGGATTCAGGAGAGGGATTTGGCCACTGGATACTCACGCCAGGATGTCCTTCATAGGCAGCAGCTAGAGCGTCGGGTGTGCGTTCCCGGATCGGGAATATGCGCCGCGATCCGATCAATCCACTGGAGCGGGTCCAGGACGAGCCGGGTGGCGCCCGTGTGCGGGTCGGGCGGGGTTTCCATGGCCATGGTCGGGCGCGCGATATAGCGGGCTTGCGACTCCAGTGGCTCCAGATCTCCGGGTTGGACAATAATAGGCAAATGCTTTTTCCTGCTGGTGAGATCATACGACGGATCGCTGATGAAAGTATGCGGAATTCTCTCTCCATGCAGGCAAGCGGGCGAATTTTGAGCAGGGAATGGAGGAAGGAGCGGAAACGGGCCGGAGAGGCGCCCGGCGATTCCCGCAGGGGAGTATCAGGGGGGAGTGCCCGAACCCTATTGGGTGGGTTCCAACCGGTGATCGAGGTCGTCGAAGGCAATCACCTCAGGGTCATAGTGTATAGATCTCTCGGGGGCTGGAGGCGGAGGGCGCTCGGGGCTGTCCCGGCGCTTGAGGTGGCGCAGGATGCTCTCGATGACGGGGGCGCTGTCGATCAGGCTGATGATCTTGAGCGGGCCGCCGCAACGCGGGCAAATCAGAGGATCCGCTTCGTACACCTTCTTGATGAGCCGCGCCCAGGAGCGTATCAGCCGGCGCGCGAAGTCATCGGCGCAACCCGAATGTTGCACCTGCGCTTCGGGCGCATCAGGCTCCTTGCCGGGTGCCGAGCCGGAAAGATCAGCGCTCGCGCGGCGCACGTTCGAGAACGCGCCGCAATAACGCTTATGTTACTTGTAACATAAGCTTTACAGCGGTGCCTTTTCCAATGTGTGCCGTGCTCGGGCTCATGCTCCCGCGCCGGCAGCGGCTCAGCCGGCCGGTCCGCTGCCGCCGCGGAATGAAGATCCCGGCTGCGCCGACGAGTACGCGCGCCGGCTCAGGAGCTCGTGGGCGCGGCTGATCAAGAAAGTGTGCGAAGCCGAACCGCTCGTTTGCCCGCGCTGCTCCGGCCCGCTTAAAATCATCAGCCTGATCGACAACGCCGCGGTGATCAAAAAAATCCTGCGCCACCTGAAACAGTGGGACCGGCCCGAGCGCCCTCCCAACAGATCCATCTAATACGATCCGGATATTGCAGGGTTTGACGAGGTCAGCCAGGGGTCGGATGCGGTCCAGTGAGACGGCCCGGTCTCCCCCCGGCTCAAGGGGCCGTCGTGATCGAGGGGAAGAGCGTGCCTGGAAGCGAGTGCCGGCGTGGGGAGGGGGAGCGGGACGCGACGTGGCACTCCGCTACCCCTCCCCGTTTCCCGTCCGTTAGGCGCTTTCCAGACGTTCCAGCTGCTTCCCGCCCGGAATGGGGGAGATTTCCGGATAATCTCCCCGCCAACTCATGCTATCCTCACTCAGCATCTCAAAAGCAATTGCTTATTAATCTGACGGCTCGTAGGTGAGCCTGAATACCGTATCCGTCATCCACCGCCGGAACGACTCGTTGTCCATGAACTGCTTGAAAAGCTCCGTATCGTCCTTGAGCACGGCCGTCATCACGCGCTGCAGCGCCTTGTCGTGCTCGATTCGGGCGTTCTGCTTGTCGGAGTTTTTCCTGGCGTTCTGGTAGGCTGTATCGGCCGCGACGCGATTCGGGATGTCCTCGGTGATCAGCTTGTGCACGCGGTCGGCGTCGGTCCACGGGATGTTGCCAAACTGGTCGTTAAAGGTCTTGAGGATGTTGGAGAGCCGGTCAAGTTCCGGCTCTGGCTTATGACCGCCGCCGCTGGATGGGACAGGTTCAATCTCCGCGTCGGCATCTGAGAGTTGGATCTTCATGGCTGCCTGCTTTTCGACACGATAACTGTCCATGTCGATCGCCTCGAGGATGCCCTTGGACAGATCCTCGTCTATTGGCGCCGGCAACTTTGGCACGAGGAAATTCAGGAAGATCGATAGTTTCTCCCACTCAGCGTTTGTGTATGGCAAGATAGCGGCGAGGAAGCCATAGGTTCGCAGAAACGCTTTGGCCTTGCCCTTGAAATCCACCTGTCCGTTTTCGTCGAGTTGCTCCTTGTAGACAGCGACGCATGCGTCCAGGATCGGGTCCAGCCGGGGGCGATCCGCACCACCGAGATACAATTCTACGAGCTGATTGACCTGGGCGGGCGCATAGATCTGGTAGCCATCCAGCGCGGCCTTCAGGTCATGCAGCTTGTTGGGATCGGTCTCCTCCGCGAGAATCGTCGTCCGGTAGTAGTCGGCAAACGCCTCCTGGATCGTGTCGGCATCATTCTGAAAGTCGAGAACGAATACGTCGTGCTTCTGCGGGTGCGCGCGATTCAGGCGAGACAGCGTCTGGACCGCCTTGATTCCGGACAGGACCTTGTCGACATACATCGTGTGCAGGAGCGGTTCGTCATAGCCGGTCTGGAATTTATCGGCACACACCAGAAATCGGTACGGGTCCTCCTTTATTCGATCCGGGATGAGGTTGCTCGGGAATCCATTTAACGATGCTTCCGAGACTTTTGTGCCGCCGTAATCGTGCTCGCCCGAAAACGCGACGATGGCCTTGTAGGGGCTTTTCCGCTCGCCGAAATAGTCTTGAATCGCGTGATAGTACTGGATGGCTCGCGCGATGCCGCCAGTAACGACCATTGCCCTTGCCTGCCCGCCGATCTTACCGAGACCGGCGACCTGCTCATGGAAGTGATCCACTATGATTTCGGCCTTGAGCCGAATGGCATGGTCATGTCCTTCCACGTAGCGGCGCAGTTTTTTTCGTGCTCTTTTTACGTCGAACTCCGGGTCTCCTGGAACTGTTTTGACGAGCCTGTAATAACTGTCGACCGGCGTATAGGTTTTGAGCACGTCCAGGATGAATCCCTCCTGGATCGCCTGTTTCATGGTGTAGCTGTGAAATGGCCGGTGTTTGACCTTTCCGCCTTCGTCGAAGGGCTCGCCGAAAATTTCCAGTGTCTTGTTTTTGGGGGTAGCAGTGAAGGCAAAATAGCTGGCGTTGGGGAGCAGCTTCTTCGCCTCCATGATGCGGTTGATCTTGTCCTCGGTCGTTTCCTCCTCGACTTCGGCGCCGACTTCTGACAACGCCATGCTGACGGCCGCCGAGGTGCGCCCGCCCTGGCTGGAGTGCGCCTCATCGATGATGATGGCAAACCTGCGGCCGCGGTGCTCGCTTCCGATTTCGTCAAGGATAAATGGGAACTTTTGCACGGTTGTAATGATAATTTTTTTGCCGCCCTCAATGAACTTCCGGAGGTCGCCCGAGCGCTCTGCATGGCCAACGGTTGCCCCCACTTGGGCAAACTGTTTGATCGTGTCGCGGATTTGTCGGTCGAGGATTTTCCGGTCCGTAACAACTATCATCGAGTCAAAGATGACCGTATCGTCCTTCTTGAGCCCGATGAGCTGGTGGGCGAGCCAGGCGATGGAGTTTGACTTGCCGCTGCCGGCCGAGTGCTGGACCAGGTAGCGCTTGCCTATGCCGTCCTGCTGCGCCGCCGTGAGGAGCTTACGCACCACCTCAAGCTGGTGGTAGCGGGGCCAAATCTGAATTGCCTTTTTTCTGCCGGTTTTCTCGTTTTTCTCTTCGACAACCTGCGCGTAGTTCTCGAGGATATCGGTTAGCCCCTCGCGGGTCAGAATGCGCTGCCAGAAGAAATCGGTTTTCAGCCCATCCGGATTTGGCGGATTGCCCGCGCCGTCCTTCCAACCCCGATTGAAGGGCAGGAACCAGGATGCTTTGCCCTTCAATTGGGTACAGAAGCGCACCTCGTGGTCGTCCACGGCAAAGTGCGCCACGCAACGGCCGAACTGGAAGAGCAGCTCGCGCGGATCACGGTCACGCTTGTATTGCTGGATGGCATCTTCCACGGTCTGCTTCGTGAGGCTGTTCTTGAGCTCGAAGGTGGCGATCGGCAGTCCGTTGATGAACAGGCACAGATCGAGTGCGAGCTGCGTCTCGTCGCGGCTGTACCTGAGCTGGCGCGTGACACTGAATCGGTTTTGTTCGTAACGTTCTTGAGCTTTCGGGTTGCCGGGAGAAGGTGTGCCGAAGAAAAGATCGATGTTGTGCGGACCGTGCTTTATGCCGTGGCGGAGCACGTCGATCGCGCCGCGCTTGACGATCTCGCCCTGGAGCCTGGCGAGGAACTTCCTCCGAATAGGGCCATCCTGCCCGAGGTCGAGCGCCTCGGCGGCTTCCGGCTGAGTATCGCGCAAAAAAGCGGTCAGCTGCATGAGGTCTATTGCGTATTGGCGATCATAGTCGCCGGCATCGCTGCAGATCCAGCCCATACCACCGTATTTCGTACCGGGTTCTGCCACACGCTCGCCCGCAATCCGAGGTTCGCAGGCAGAGCCGGTGAGCGCTGTGCAGATCAACCGTTCGAGGCCCTTTTCAGTGGTGTCTGTCGTCATTCGCAGCTTTCAATCAAGTACCCATCAAGTACGGCCTGTGGGCTCAAGTCATTGATTATACAAGCATTGCGATTTGTCAGCCATTCACGAATCTTCGTACCATCAAGTACCCATCAAGTACCGCCATTCGGGCGCGGGGCGGCCCAAACCGGCACCTATCGCAAAAATTTGGGAGCCGCCTCGGGATCGTAGGGCAGATAAACCCGGCCTCGACCCACTCGGTCTCATGAGGCAGCTTGCACAGCTTCCGCACCAAGCTCATCAGGTATTGGACAGGGCGGTCGGTTGTCATGCCTCGGCCTCCACATTGTCGTGACCAAGCTCACCATCATCTTTGAGCTCCTCGGCATCCCCAGCCGCCTCAATGTCCTCGGAGGATTCCGGTTCCTGGCCCTCTTCCGGCAGCAGCCCCACCACCTCGCGCACGTCGAGCTTGCCAGTGACTACGTCAGCGATTAGGCGGGTGCGGTATTCGCGGACGAGGTCGACCTCGCCAGTGATGGCATTCAAAGCACGATCAAGCTTCGCAGTCTCCAAAGCGATTCTCTGGACAATCGCCTTTTGTTCCTCGATCGGGGGAACCGGCATCTTGATGATGCCAAAGCGATCCGTGTACAGGCGCATGAATCCTGAGGATCCTGTGCCGAGCCCCTTGGATTCCAGTCGGAACACGGTGCCTGCTCCACGGGTTTTAAAAAGCTCCAAGAAGTACCTTGCCTCCACCGATTTGCCGGGCACAAACACCGCGTAATCTGGGCTCACGAGACCAGATTGAGGAACGACACCGAACATGCCGATTGCCGCGCGCATGCGGTTCATTACGATTTGTCCCGGAGCTACTTGCTTAAATCCTACCAAGTTACTCGGCACGATCGGGACTTGTGAAACCTCCTTGTGCGGCACGAGTCCGCTATGCATTCGCAAAGACAGAAGTACTTCTGTTCCCGTGGTCGTTCGAATATCCACTTCGCGAAAAAGTTGCTTTGCCCGTCGCACCTCCCAATGAACCGGTACATCGCCGAGCCAATCCGCGCCGGAGGGCTTGAGGCGGACGTTGGGGGCAAGGCCGCGGGTGACGGCGCGTCGGATGATGGCCTGTTTCTGCTCCTCCAGCAGCTTGATCAGCTTCTGCTTGGCGCGGATACAGCGCTGGATCCGCCGCTCCACGTAGTCAAGGAAGCGGACGATGGCGGCCTGTTCGGGGAGGGGCGGGAACGGGATCGCCATTCCGCCCACGAACTGCCAATCAGCGCGAGGCATCTTCGCACCGAAGGTAGAGCTGTTGACTGCGTCAATAATCGGCTTCGATCGAAGCAGTTGCTCCATGTAGGGAGCAGTGGCATTGGAAACGCGGGGGCGAAGAACCAAGAACTCACCGACGCACACGCCGTCACTCGTCGCCCGTGTGACCTTCGCTAGATATGGACGCAACTTTCCGAACAGTACATCTCCGGACCTAAAGCGTTTGACCTGGCTGTCGAACAACACATCCGAACCTGCCTGCCTGAGGCAACCTGTCCAGCTCTCGACGTGTTCGAGGGCGACATAGAGATCATTACTTTGCCGTTCGGCAGTTTGCTGAATGACATTGCTCATCGACGACTTAAGCCGCTCGATCGCCCAATGCTCCGGCACCTCCCTCAGCCATGGCACGCCGGAGTCCTTCATAGCGGGATAGGGCTTGAGGTCGTCGATCATGTTGGGCCCCCACCACGCAGCGGAACGCGAACGCGAAGCCGGTCTTTTACCTCCTGATAGATTGGAATGCCAATCCCCTCGGCAACTTCCAAGGTTACCGCTAAACCGTACCGAATCGGTTCAGGTATGTCTCCTGCATCGGCTCGGCAGTTTACCTTAATTACGATTGCATCCCCATCCTGATAGTCCACTGCTTGGTCGCCTTCAAGCACCTCATGTTGCACGGTTCCCCGTTGTGCTGCGCGATGATCCGCACAGATTCTGTCTGGTGCAAGATTGTTCTTTGGATCGAACCATAGATTAGCGATCCGATAATTCTGACGCATGCTGTTCACTGGCGTAAGCCAGGTCAGAGTGACCGTCAGCCGCCTCTTATCGGTCACTGCTGAGAGGCTTGGTGGAAGGGGGAGAAGAAATTCCTGAGCCTCGCCATCTTCGAGTTCACCTACGCCCAGAATGGTGACACGTTGATCCGTGCAGGCCATGACCTTGGCAACATTCGCTGATCCATATCCCAAAAACCGTCCGACATACTCCCTTAATGTTCGGCTGTTTTGAGAATTCCTCAGGATCGACTCGTACAGTGTCCCGGAATCCGCCCAATCTGCACCGTGCACAAGGAGCGTCTTAAGTAGGACTGCATCATATTGGGCGGGCAGGCGCGCTCCAGGCTGGGCCCGAAGTTGGTCGATGACGCCAAACAGAAAATTCGCCCACCGCGAGGCCAGGGCCGCGGCATTGCTTGTGCCCCTCGTGTGCAACGTCCGATCCAGTTCGCCCGACGCGCCAGGCGTGGCGACGCGTTGTCCAGGGGGACGATTGAAAAACGTGGTTTGCAGAACAGCTTTGGGATTGGAATTCCCCAGCTTTTCGGAAAGGAACTGCCTGCCGCCCGGAAGGAAAATGTCGGGCTTGATTGTCCGCCGATATCCCGGTCCCTGTGCGCTGATCGTGCTCGGAAGACCTGTCCGCGCAAAAGGATCGATTAGGGTGGGGGTCGCCACGGAGGGTGAGGCATCAACATGAGCGGCTCCGAGCGTGAGGCCGTTCAACGTCTCGGCGGGCGATAGCAGGCGACGGCGCCGTGTATCCGCCGCAATGGCCTTAATCACGGACTTTTCGCGGTCCTCTTGGGGCAAGTTTCGGAGGTCCGCTCGTGGAATGCTCAACTCAATGTCATGAGAATGGTTGCCCGCGCTGACTACGAACAGGACGTTGTACTTCCACGAGAGCCAGTCCAAGAGTCTTGCCCATGAACTCATCCCACGGTCGAAAGGCCGCGAACGGTCACATACCGACAGGTTGATGACGCGAACGCTCGGAGCCGCGGGTGATTCGTTGCCTTCGTTTTCGTACAACCGCCGCACCGCTCGATGCACCAGGTCGATCGGCAGGATTCCCTCGGGTATCGCCTCGAAGGATTGCCCGTTGAAACCGCGACGGGGTTGCATGATCGGCCGGACATACACAGGCCTTCCGGATGGCTTGCCGCCTTCGTCCAAGTCGCCATGACAGATGAGCGAAGCCATGGCCGTGCCATGAACACGCTCCCGCGCCTGATAAGCGCTTTCGAATCCATCGGGATCGTCAGCGATAAGTCGCCCATCGAGTAGCCGGTGTCCCGTCAGAGGCAAGCCATCGAACAAGGCGATGATAGGTTCCCCTTGAGGAAGGCTAAGCTGTCCTTCTCGTTCGAAGGCCTCCTTCTCTGATGTGTCTTCCGGAACCCGGACCGCACACTGCCCGACCGGGCGCAGGTGCATGATGTCCTCGCACTGGAGTAAACGGACTTCCCGCTGAGCGAGGATCTGCGAAATCTGATTCACAGGGATTCTTCCCAGAATGCCATGATAAGCGATCTCGGGAATGACACATTGCTGGACAACCTCGCCGCCGAGGACCTCTATCACACTGTGAAGGTAAGATGCGGACTGTTGCCGCCGGTCCGGGTTTCCCCGAAACCACAGTTCGGCCTCGAAAGGCACCAGTTGCTGACCGCCGTGTATGCGGAGTTGCCAGTCCTCGAAGACACCGGTTTCACGAATACGATCCTCTGCACCCCAAGGCCGGATGGTGTGGAGATGAGCAAAGGCGTGCTTCAACGGCGTAAGCCCGCGGGGAAACTTGGTTTCTTGGTCTTGCTGCCAATTGGTGAAGAGGCGCTCAATCTCCTGTAAGGCGCGCTGGTCCGTCATAACGAGGAAAAGTTGCCCCTTCAATTGCTTTTGCGGGTCCTGCTCATCCTCGAAACCAAAGTCGGGGGAGATGTCATCGAGGTCAGATTCACCAAGCCATTCCAAACCCTCGATCTTTTTCACGGCGTTGACGAAATTCTGTATCGGGCCAATGGTCTCGAGTACCAAGGCCTGTTCAGGCTGAAGGCCAAGAGGGTTGTCCTGCAGAGCGAGCCGCTGTCGGTCCATGGCCTGCTGAAGCCGTTCGAATTGCGGTGTCAGACGTTCGGCTTGCCGGCGTGAGTCCGGCAGGCGGACTTTTCCCCCGAGGCCACGACGTTTCGCGCGGTCGGCGCGCGCCGGTTCCGGGAAGATTAGGAGTGGATACTCAGCCATGATCACTTATCCTCTCCGGCACTTTCTGACTTCTTGAGCGTGAACCGTTTCTTCCATTGGTTCAGGCACTGCCCCGCGATCTTTTTGGCGTCCGCGTCCGGATGGTTCAACGCGATTCGCCGGAGCACGTCAGTTCCAAAGTCCTCGACCTCTGCGAAACTCAGGCCCGTCAGGCTCTGTGCCAGACTGCGAGGCGATAGGCCAAACGTGTGTCCCGTCCGCTTCTCAAATCGCTTGAACCATTCCTCGATCTGGCCCTGTTGCGGCATCGGCAAGTCCAAACGGATCTGGAAGCGACGCCACACAGCCCGGTCAAGTAGTTCAGGGTGGTTGCTTGCCGTCACGACGACCACGTAGCTTGGCAAAGCATCGATCTGTAGAAGCAGCGAACTCACAACCCGCTTTATTTCTCCTGTTTCGTGGAGGTCGCCCCGTTCCTTTCCTACTACATCAAACTCGTCGAAGAACAACACGCATTGCCGGGAGCGAGCGTGTTCGAAGACCTGGCCGATACGTTGCGCTGTCTCTCCAAGGTAACTGCCGATAACCGCTTCGTAGCGAACCACTAGGAACGGGACGCTCAAGATATCGGCGATCGCTTCTGCCAGAGATGTCTTGCCGTTCCCTGGCGGCCCGGCCAGCAGCACGCGGTTGCGCGGCTCGAGGTTATGCGACCGAAGCAGATCGGCCCTGTGCTGTTCTTCCACCAATTCGCGAACGGCTTGCTCGGCTTCGGCTGTCAAGATCAGATCTTCGATACGCCGTCCCGCAACCACCTCGACCACCAGCGGACCTGATAGCGGCCGCGCGGACGGCGGAGCAGGTGGCCTAGAGCGTCCATTACTATCCAGCTGTGCAAGGAGCCGATCAGCCAGAACACCATGATTCTTCGCGCGCTCATCGGCAGCCAGTGCCTCGACGGTTTTCTGAAACTGGGTCTGGTCGCCTCGTGCACCGGCCCTTACTAGGTTTAAGATTAGGTCTGCTCGTGCCATGTTTAGTCTCGTCTCTGGGCGCCAACGATCTCGCTAAGCAACCCCTCGGTCTCTTTTTCCAGCGCCAGGATTTCGGCGCGGATCTCCTCCAGCGTGCGCAGCGGCTGCGGCTTGTAGAAATAGCGGGTGAAGCTGATCTCGTAGCCGGTCTTGACGCTCTCCGGGTTGTACCATGCGTCGGCAGCGTGCGGCAGCACCTCGCGGCGCAGGAAGGTTTCGATGCCGCCCTCTTCGAGAAGCGGCACCTGCTCGGTGTCGCGCAGCTCGGGGTCGGGTTCGTACTCGACGACCGCGGGCTTGCCATTGATGGTGGCCGCGAACAGGCCGCGCAGCGGGTCAGGAGCCGTGCCCCTCTTGTGGATCTTCTTGATGACCGGCCGGGCATCGTCCGCGCGCTCTAGCTTCTCCTTGAGCGCCTTGATCTCCTTGGGGGAGTACACGCGATCGCGGTCGATTCCCTTGAGGCGCAGCGGCCGCTCAACAGTCACCTTCCAGTAACCAAAAGCCGCATTCGGAAAGATTTTGGACTGCTCGGTTTCTTTGAACCTACGAAAGGTGTCACAGATGCGCGCAATATCTTCATCGGAGAATTCACAGTTCTTCTTGCCGAGGTTCTTGCGCAGCGGCTTGAACCACTGGGTGGCGTCGATCAGCTGCACCTTGCCACTCCGAATCTCCGGCTTGCGGTTGCTGAGCACCCAGATGTAGGTTGCGATGCCCGTGTTGTAAAACATGTTGAGCGGCAGCGCGACGATGGCATCGAGCCAGTCGTTCTCGATGATCCAGCGGCGGATGTTGCTCTCGCCTTGGCCGGCATCGCCGGTGAAGAGTGAGCTGCCGTTATGCACCTCGGCGATGCGGCTGCCGAGCCTGGTGCCGTGCTTCATTTTCGAGAGCATGTTGGCGAGGAATAGCATCTGGCCGTCGCTCGAACGGGTCAGGAGCGAGTATTCCGGATCGCCGTCGTGCTCGATCAGGAAGCGCGGATCCTTGATCCCTTCCTTGCCTCCCATGCGCTCCAGATCGCTCTTCCAGCTCTTGCCGTACGGCGGATTTGAGAGCATGAAGTCGAACTCGCGCGACGGGAACGCGTCGCTCGAAAGAGTTGAGTGCTCAGGGCCCCCGACGATGTTGTCTGCCGCTTCGCCCTCGCCCTTCAGAAGCAGGTCCGCCTTGCAGATTGCGTACGTCTCGGCGTTGATTTCCTGGCCATAAAGGTGGGTGGCCACGTCCTTGCCGTGCTCCTTCGAAAGTTGCAGGAGCGTCTCTTCGGCCACGGTCAGCATGCCGCCGGTGCCGCAAGCGCCATCATAAATCAGATACGTACCAGACTCGACCTGGTCAGCGATGGGCAAGAAGATGAGGCGGGCCATGAGTTTCACGGCGTCACGAGGTGTCCAGTGCTCGCCGGCTTCCTCATTGTTCTCCTCGTTGAAGCGCCGGACCAGTTCTTCGAAGATCGTGCCCATGGCGTGATTGTCGGTACCGGGCAGACGCACGGATCCGTCACTTGCGAGTACGGGATTGGGGCTCAGATTGATCGATGGATCCAGGTATTTTTCGATCAGCGTGCCGAGGGCGTCGGCCTTGGATAGACGTGGGATCTGGTTGCGAAACTCGAAGTTCTCCAGGATTTCCTGCACGTTGGGCGAAAAACCATCCAGGTAGGCCTCAAAATCGGACTTCAATTGCTGCTGGCTCGCCCGGGCGCGGAGGTCGCGCAAGGTGAACTTCGAAGTATTGTAGAAAGGCTGGCGGGCCGCCTGCCGGATCGCGGCATCCTGGTGAACGATTCCCGCCGCATCAAGCGATGATTTCATGTCGAGCACTGCCTGCTTGGTGGGTTCGAGCACCGCGTCGAGCCGGCGGAGGACGGTCATTGGCAAGATCACGTCCCGGTACTTGCCGCGAACATACAAATCGCGCAGAACGTCGTCCGCGATCCCCCAGAGGAAATTTGCGATCCAGTTGAGTTGCGACGGATCTGTCATGCTCTGCCTTTCTGAATCGCCAATGTCGTTGTCCGAACGAACGATCCTTAACTTGTAGCGCTTGTCCGGCGTCTGACACAAGGAAAAAGGACGAGATGCCTGCACGAGCTGCTCGGCCGTCCATTCGGCAGTCGGATGCTCGGTTACGTTGGAATACACCACGCGCCTCCGTTCGTGAGCCAGGACGAGGCACACATACAGGATCTGGAAACTCACCGCCGGCACCACAAGGAAGTCCAGCGACACCAATTGCTTGACATGGTTTTCCAAAAACGTCCGCCACGTCTGCGAAGGCGGCTTCGGACGCTTCACCATGTTTTTGGCAATGGTAGCCCGGGACACCTCGATTCCAAGCTTGAGCAATTCCCCGTGCAGCCTCGGCGCTCCCCAGAGTACATTTGAGTTGCTCATGTCGCGGATTAGTTCGCGGATCTCCCTGGCCGTCCCCGGTCGTCCGATGCGTGGGCAACTGGGGACATTCATGAGTCGGCGGCATACTGGCCTGAGGGACAGGAAAAGTGTGCAAAGATTCCATGCCAACGGTATCAATCGGGTGTAAAATTCTTCTGAGGTCCAGCAGATCGCACAAAGGATGCGGAGCCAGATGGCATACGTCAAGAGAATTGTTTGCCTGGCAAACTCCTACAAGCCGCCAAACGGCCGCTGCATTGCGGGCAGGGAGACGACTGGAAATGAGTACGGTGGCTGGATTCGACCTGTGAGTGAACGGCCTACAGCAGAACTGATGTTCTCGGAATATAGATATGAGAACAATACAAGCCCTAAGCTTCTGGACATCGTTGATGTTCCGTTGCTGAACGCAGACCCCCGCCACCACCAGGTTGAAAATCACGCCATCAATGCGGCCGACCGCTGGGTGAAGAGAGGCGAGCTTCCATGGAACGCCCTGGCACAACTTCTTGATCGGCCAGCATCCATTTGGATTAACAGCGATCACACCACCGCAGGGTGTTACGATTGCATCAGTCAAGCGGAGGCGGCCACAGTCCACGATTCTCTGGTGCTTATTAGACCGGAAAATTTCACCGTTGAGGTAGGCAGAAACTATTGGACTGGGAAAAAGAGCTACCGAGGCAAGTTCGATTACAACGGCACGCACTATAATTTGAGCGTGACCGACCCCATTGCCCGCGACGCATTTGCGACAAAGCCGGAAGGCGATTATCCGTGGAATGATGTTTATATTTGCATAAGCTTGACCGAGCCTTACGAACACGACGATAGATGTCACAAACTCGTGGCGGCGATCATAAGTAAGAAGCCTTTTTGAGAGCAACAATGCGAGACGCCGTTTTCACCATCGGACACTCGACGCACTCGCAGGAGCGTTTCATCGCTCTGCTGCACCAGCACGGCATTACAGCGCTTTGCGATGTCAGATCGAAACCCTATAGCCGCGTAAATCCGCAATTTAACCGCGAGGAGTTGAAACGGTCTTTGCGCGCATGCGGCATTGCGTATGTTTTTTTGGGCAAGGAACTCGGAGCGCGCAGCGAAGATCCCGCTTGCTGCGAGCAGGGGAAAGTCCAATATGACCGCCTGGCGCACACCGATTTGTTTCGTCACGGGTTGGAGCGCGTGCAGGAAGGAATGAAAAAGTACAGGCTTGCGCTCATGTGCGCTGAAAAGGAACCGCTTGAATGTCATCGCACGATTTTGGTTGCAAGGCATCTGGCGGCCCTTGGCCTCGACGTTTGGCATATTCATGCAGACGGCAGGGTTGAAAGCCACGCGGATGCGCTGAGCCGATTGACAAGGATGCTGAATTTGCCGGAATGCGATATGTTCCGCTCCCGCGACGAGCTTTTAGCCGAGTCCTACCGCCGTCAAGAGGAACGCATTGCACACGAGGCCAGCCCCGCCGTTCCTGCAGATGCTGCCTCGCTCAGTGGTGGCGCCGAATGAAAATTTTCACGATTGGCTTCACCAAGACCTCCGCGGAGTCGTTTTTCACGCGCATCCAGAAAGCTGGCGTGAAAAAGCTCATCGACGTCCGGCTAAATAATGTTTCGCAGCTTGCCGGATTCGCCAAAAAGAACGACCTTCGCTACTTCCTGAAAACCATCTGCGGGATTGAGTACACCCACAGACCTGAGCTCGCACCGACACAAGAGATGCTCGACGCGTACAAGAAAAAACACGGTCAGTGGGCGGATTACGAGAAACGGTTTCTCGAACTGATGGCGAGTCGCCGCGTCGAACAGATCATTCCTCGGGACGCCGTCGATGGGGCGTGCCTACTGTGCAGCGAGGACAACCCACATCACTGCCACCGAAGGCTGGTAGCAGAGTACCTGAAGGATAAATGGAGCGATATCGAGATTTCTCACCTCTGACCGTAGAGGTGCGGGCGCAACTCGGCCGTCCGCTAGGCTTTTCCGATTGCCAAGCCATCTGGTACTGCGAGCGCGATCTTTGATACCATAAAACCACTCCCTACCTGCAAAATGCTGATGACTCACACATTCAGAAACCGGCCGAACCGGCCAGTTTGTTTCAGATCGCGATTTTGGTAGGGACACCCGAATTCCATTGGATATTCATCGGGAACCGGGGCCTGGAGCAAAATCCCATGTCCTGGCGGTGCCGGGCCTGAGTTTCAGCGAGACGGTTCTGCCGCCGTAGCGCAGCACACAGGTTGTCCCCGCGGTGCTGTGGACCATGGCGCGGACAAGCGTGCCCTTTTCCCAGGAGATGTCCACCTCGAAACCGCCGCGGGCGCGCAATCCTTTGACCGATCCGGCGGGCCATGCCTTCGGCAATGCCGGCAGCAATTCGATCTCTCCGGAGCCGCTCTGCAGCAACATCTCCGCATTGATATTGAGCGTCCAGTTGGAGCTCCACGGCGGCCTCATCGAGTCGTTCCACAAGCCCTGCAGATTGGCCGGCTGGCCGCCGGGCCGCGAGCTCGCAATCAGCAGATAGCGCCCATATTGAAACAATAATTGCATGAGGCCGGGATCCGTATTCCCTTGGACAAAGCGCACCAGGCGCTCATCCGTGGGCAGTGCGGCAGCGCCGGGTGCCTGTCCCAGATCAAGCGCGATCCGCCGGAACAGCCGGCGGTGCTCTGCTTCGTGCCGCGCCAGCAGGTCTTTGTAACCGCGGCGTGCGGCCCTCGCAAGGTATTCCCCGGCGGCTGCCGCAGGGTCCTTGCCTTCGCGCCCCGGAGATTTGTCAAACCCGTTGAAACTCGTGCCCGCCGACACGAACAGCGTCACCGCATCGGCGTTCGCGACCGTCAACGTCTGCCCGTCGCAGGTCACGGATCCGCCCTGCGCCAGCGCGCGCACGCGCAGGTCAAACGTCATGCCCTCCGCTTGCGGCCCATCCTCATAACGGATCGGTTCTTTGGAATCGCGAATGTAGTTGGGATCCACATGCGCAGGGCTCTTGCCCTTCATTACCAGCGAATCATGTCCGCCCGCCTGCAACTTGTGGCGCAACAGGCTGGTCAATCTGGCGGTAAAGGAGATCCGCCCTTTGCGATCGCTTTGGAGGCGCACCACGATCACCTGGTCCAGAAAGCTGCTGAAGATTTCGCGGGTGAAAACCGCATCCCCGTCGCGAAAGCGCACTGCTGCCACGGCCCGGTCCAGATCGAGGCTGCGCTGGTAGTCCGCCGGCTTTGAGATCCCAGTGAAGTCCAGCAGCAGATCCCCCAGGGGCTGATAGGACTGATTGTACGGGCCCTGCATCTGCCGGCACAGTGCATCGGCCTCCGCATAGCGCCCGGCCAGCACGGCCTCACGCACCTTGGGCAGCACAGCGCGCGCCCCCGGATTGTTCCAGTCCCTGGGACCGCCCGACCATAGGGTGATCTCGTTGAGCTGCAGCTTTTCCGAGGCTGCGCCGCCGAAGACCATCGCTCCCAACCTGCCGTTTCCCACCGGCAGCGCCTCCACCCACTGCCGGGCGGGCTGGCGGTACCAGAGCGTGAGATCCGCGCCGAACGAAACCTGAGCCGATGCAATGCCTGCCAGTATAAAAAGAAACAGCTTTTTCATGGAGGATTCCTCTATTTGCCATGGATCACGATATCAGTGCTCCGCAAAATACCGATAAAACATGTGGGGCCGGGCTTCGGAGGGTGTCCTACGGTTGACTCCTGGGACCGCGCGCGTCCCGCGCGCAAGGAACAGGCAGGAAGCGACAGCATACACTGGTTTGACGGGAAGGCTGCTTTTGGGGGCGTTTCTGCGCATGTTGCGCGCGTCTCGCGCGCGGTCCCAGGCGGCCGCAATCCGACTGCAGCTACCTGCAAAATCAACCGTTGGACACCTTCCAAAGCCCGCCCCCACCGTATTATGGGGCTTCCCCAATTTCGCGACAAATGCCAGCTACTGTTTTGCCGATCTTACTATCAGGCAGAGCACTGAATCATAGGGATCCGGGGCCTGCTCAGGAAGCGATACCGCCAGCGCATCTCCGTTTTTCGTGATGGCGAGTGCCTTGTGTTTCGGATCTGCCAGCAGGTAGGCGCGCTCCACCGTTTCTTTGATGCCACTCAATGCGAACGACGGCCCCGGCCATTTAATAAGATGGATATAGATCTTGCCTGGTTTCGTCGTGCATCGCCATTCTGTCCTGGCCTGGAAAACGGGCTTTCCGCTCTTGTCCTTTTCCGTTTCGCTGAATGCGCCCAGCTCTGCGCCGAATGGGGTCGGGCCGGCGCCATAGATCGCTTCGCCGTTGACCTTAAGCCAGCGGCCCAAGGCCCGCAAGTTGTCCTGGCTGGCCTGCGGGATGATGCCTTCGGCGGTCGGGCCGACGTTGAGCAGGTAGTTGCCTCCTTTGCTGACGATATCCACGAGCTTGAAAACAAGATCGGAAGGGGGCTTCCAGTCGGTGTCGTCCTTCTTGAATCCCCAGGTGCGATTCAGGGTTGCAGGCACCTCCCAGTCTTCGCGGATGACGGTGTTGGGAATCGCATTGTCTCCCGTCGAACGGTAGTCACCCGCCGAACCCAGTCGGCCGTCGATCAGGCACGCGGGTTGGGATTTGCGCAGCAGATCGATGAATCGCTGCGAGCGCTCGACGGTCATCATGCGGGGCGTGTCGAACCAGATCAGGCAGACCGGCCCGTAGCCGGTCAGCAGTTCCTGCACCTGAGGCTCGGCCTTGGAGCGCAGATACTGGTCAAAATCCTTTTTGTCGTCCGGGCCAAAGTCCCATGTGTTGCCCGCGCCGTTCGGTTCGTGCCAGTCCTGCGCCTGCGAATAATAGAAGCCGAGCCGGATTTTTTTGCGCGCGCAGGCCGCGGCCAGTTCCTTGAGCGGATCGCGCTTGAAGGGGGTGGCATCCACAATATTGTAGGGGCTCACCTTGGAACCGTATATCGCAAAACCGTCGTGATGCTTGCTGGTAATGACGATGTACTTCATCCCGGCGTCGATGGCCAGCTGCACCCATTCGTCCGCGTTGAATTTGACCGGGTTGAACTGGGCCGCCAGCTGCTCATATTCTTTCACCGGGATCTTGGCTCGGTTCATGATCCACTCGCCGATGCCCGCGACCGGCTGTCCCTTCCATTCCCCGGCCGGGATCGCATAGAGGCCCCAGTGGATGAACAGGCCGAACTTGGCCTCGCGGAACCACTTCATCCGCGCCGCCCGTTCCGGCGTTTCCTGATCCGTGCCTTTTCCGGGATTTTGTTGGGCCCGGGTGATCCATGGCGAAACTGCCAGGATAATGGTTGCTGTAAAGAGGCCAATACGCCTTACCTTTCCCAGATTAGCGATCATATTTCCTCCTTAATTGAATGACACCAACGTGGACCACGTGCGTCCCGCCGGATGCCGCACAGTCTGTGAGGCATGGCGCCGAAGGCGCCTCTCGAGTGCGGCGACTCGTCGCCGCTTTCGAGCGCCCGATACCACCGCGCACCGGCGGCTTGCCGCCGGGATTGCCACGGCACGCGTGGAACCAATCAAATGTCTCGCCTGAAAACGGCAGCAAGCTGCCGTTGCGCGGCCAGTCGCCGCACTCCAGAAGCGCCCTGCGGGCGCTAATTCAGTCCTATTGGAGCAAAAACCATTCGGCAATAGGCGGGGACGCCCGCACTCCTTTTGGGCCGTCTGTCGAAAGCCACACTCTATTTCTTTTCGGGAGCGATTGCATCCATTGTGATTGAGCTGCCGGCCAGTCCCGGCGCCGATGCCGTGAGCGTGATTCTGCCCCTTGAGCCGTTTGCCTTGATGATGGCGATGCACCGGCCCTGATATGCGCGCCGCTGCGAAGCCTGGAACGGCTCGTTGCTGGAGTTGTTGCCGCTGTCCACGGCCGCAACGTATCCGGGGCCGCCGGCCTTGAATGCAATCAGATCCCCGGCGCTGGGGACGACAATCCCGTTTTGATCGACAACAGCAGCCTCAACAAAGCAAACGTCGTCCCAGGCCGGACTGAGCTTGTTACGTTCGGCCACCAGCCGGATCCTGGCCGCTTTGCCGGCGGTCCGCAATTCGTGAGAAGCTGCCGCGGCTCCCCGGTTCTTCCCAACCGCGCGCAAGACTCCCGCTTCATAGGCGACTTGCCAGACCCGCGGCGAATCATCGGCGTTGCGCGCTTTGGCGCCCAGCGATCTGCCGTTGATGAACAGTTCGACCTCTTCGCAATTGCTGTAGGCCTCCACGGTCTCTTCGTGGGGAGCTGCATTGGGCGGTGTCCAATCGGCGAACTGCGCCTGGCGGCGAACCAGAGGCTCGAATCCGGGATCGATGTTGGTCACTTTGGCCGGATCAATGCGGCGGACGACGCGCACCACGGGCTGTTCGCCCCACCAGCTCTGCCGTTCATATGCCATGGGCTTGACCATGCCGGTGCGGTCGAGCAATCCAGAGCCGGCGGCAATTACGGGCCAGTTGGGAGATTCACCAAGGTAGTCGACGCCGCTCCAGAGAAACTGGCCGGCGTGGGCTGCATTGTTCCGCGCCGCCAGCCAGGTCGGCAGGTCATGCCTCTGCTCCGTGCCGACGATCTTGCGCGTGGGTTTGGCCTGATAGGCCGCCAGCAGCTCGTTGTCACGATAATTGGTGCCGACAACGTCCAGCAGGTCTGCCAGACCGTTATCGTAATCATGGCTGACATTCGGCCTGAAGAGCCCTTGCGTGACCGGCCGGGTCGGATCGTTCTGATGGAAGACCTCGACCAGGCCGGCGAGGATCTTTTTCGCCGGCTCTGCGTTTGGAGTATCCCGGATTTCATTGCCGGCGCTGTACAGAATGATGCTCGGATGATTGCGATCGCGCCTCACCGTGTCGCGCGTGTCGATTCTGGACCACTCCTCAAAATAAAGGTGATAATCGTATGGATTCTTGGCGACGGTCCAGCAGTCGAACATCTCATCCATTACCAGGAAACCCATCCGGTCGCACAGATCCAGAAATTCGGGCGCCGGCGGATTATGCGCCGTCCGGACCGCATTGACTCCAAGCGTGCGCAGCTGTCTCAGGCGGTATTCCCAAACGCCGAGCGGCACCGCGGCGCCGAACGCGCCGCCATCATGATGGAGGCAGACGCCTTTGATTTTGACATTTTTGCCATTAAGCCAAAAGCCAGTCTCAGGCATGAAACGTGCGTCTCGAATGCCAAAAGGCACCATCTCATCATCAAGGACGGCGCCGGCGGACCTGACCATGAGGTAGGCATGATAAAGTTCCGGGCGATCGAGCTGCCACAACCTGGGATCAGAGACAGGAAAATCCCCCCGAAAATCCATCGTCTGGCCGGCGGCGATCGCACACATTTTTGATTTGCTTGCCCCTATGGCCCTGCCTTCGGGCGAAACGATCGTGAGCGACATCGCGCCCCCAAAAGAAGTCTCGGATTGATTCACCAGTGTGCCTTGCACGGATACGGTCGCCCTGCCTGCTTCGATGTGAGGCGTTGAGATAAAGGTCCCCCACTTTAAGAAATGCACTGGATCGGTTGCCACCAGGCGCACGTGGCGATAGATGCCCGCTCCGCTGTACCAGCGGGAAGCCGGCTGGCCTGAGTTGTCGACGCGTACGGCCAGGACATTGGTGCTGCCCCTGCCTATGGCAAGGTCCCTGGTTAGTTCGTAGCCGAAGCTGACATACCCGTATGGGCGCTTCTCCAGATGCACCCCATTGATCCACACGTCGCTATTGGCCATGACGCCGTCGAACTCAATAAATACGCGGCGGCGCGCATAATCATTGGGCAAGCTGAAGTGCTTCCGGTACCAGCCGACGCCGGCGGGCAGGAATCCGCCGGCGCCCCGGGTGGCATTCCCGGCATCAAACGGGCCTTCGATGCTCCAATCGTGCGGCGCATTCACCACACGCCACTTCGCATCATCGAAGGAGGGGGCCTCAGCGGCGGCGGCGTCGCCTTTGAAAAAGCGCCAGCCGGCATCCAGGGAGGTTGTGATGCGCGCCATTCCGGGCGCAAAGGCAACGCCGGACTTGCCCGGGGGATTGCCTGACTGCAGGAAAGCGAGCATGGCCAGGAATAGAAAACGGTACGCGCCAGATCCCATTGCCGCCTCCGCCTTGGATCAGTCCGCAGCCTCGGACCGCAAATATCCCGGCAACCCGGGATTCTCACGTCAACATCGTTGTCTATAGTATTACAACCTCTGCCCTGCTGATATGGATTTTGTGCGGACAGTGGTGCTGGAATGTCCTCAGACCGGAGAACTGGGGCAGAGGCACAACGCGAGCAGGCGAAGAAGGCGGTAGGTCCCGGCGGCCCGCCGGGACCTGATATCCACTATTGCGGGATAAAAGCCCATGAACCGGGACCTACTTGCGGGCGCCGGCCTATTCACGATGAGAATTCGGATTCCACGCAAAAACTATGCTGTATTGGGAGGGACGCCCGCGCTCCATCGCCGGCCTGAGTCGCGTTCATCTCCATCGGCGGTTCGAAACCTTCGTGAATCCCTTCCGGCTTCCGGCTTCTGACTTCTCAGACGTATTCCCGGAACAGTTCTTCGCTGGGCGCCGCGATGACGCCGGAACCTGCCAGGATGCCTTCCTCCGCGGCGATGGCGCAGCCGGCGGCCACGGCGGCTTCCACGCTGGCCACATCCCCGGTCATGAGGACAAAACCCTTGCCTCCGATGGCCATCGCGAGATGAATGCGAAACAGGACGATCTCGGCCGTTTTGGCCGCGGCGTCAGCGACATCGATGATGCTGGACGCGGAAAAGGTTTCAATGAAACCGAGCGCTTTGATGTTTTCCGGGAGAAGATCGACCGCCATCGAAATCGCAGGGAAAACGGATTCGTGCACGTGAACGATGGTCCGCTTTTCAATCAGGCTGCCGGCGGCCCTTTTGGCGCCGGCTTCCACCGCGGCCTGCACGGAAGCGACATCGCCGCCGATCGCAATCAGGTATTTTCCCGAACAGATGGTCCGCGCCAGGATCAGGTCCACCGTGGCAGCCTTCAGCATCGCGTCCTGTGCCAGGAAACCCGCGGCAATCGACGAAACCTCGACCAGCCCAATTGAATTCAGCGCCATCACTCCCCTCCCTCGATGACCACGGCGGTGTTCACTGCGCGCACCATTCCGTCGATGCTTGCATGAATGCGCGCGCCGAGCGCTCCCGGCGCCGGGGCTGCCAGCAGGTCTCCGGCCCGCACGCGATCTCCCGGCTTGACCGAAGGGATCGCCGCGGCGCCGGCGTGCTGCTTCAGCGGCAGAACGACCCGGCGCGGGCGGAACGAACGCTCGACGAGCGGCCCGGCGTTGACGAACGCATTCAGCCCGAGCTTCGCCATCAGGCGCCGCATCGGGGTGCGCCGCTCCCGGTTCAGCGGGTGCGGCCGCACCGAGGCCGGATCGCCGCTCCAGTTCAGTTTCAGTTCGCGCGCGACCGGCTTGGCTGCCACGCAGACGTTTTTCGGATCCAGATTCTCGGGACACGCATAGAGGCTGCACAGGTTGCACTCGCAGCAGTGGAGAGTCCCGGCAATCAACTGCGCCCGGCTCCCCGTGAACCCGACGGCAGCCATGGCACGGTGCGGCTGGATCGGGTGGCCGAGCAGATATCGTGGGCACAGCTCGGTGCAGAACCGGCACTGATCACAGGCGGATTTCGCGATGCGTTCGATCCGCCTCCACCCCTGCTGATACCACCGGATCAGAAAATGATCCGACGGAAGTACCACGACGCCGCCCGTCGTCTTCGTGACCGGTTCATCGAGATCGGCTGCCGGCCGCGCCATCATCACGCCGCCCAGCAGCGCGCGGAACATCGGCACCGTCGCCCCGCCCGCCGCCTCGATCACTTCGCGGATCGGAAGGCCGACCGGTACCCGCAGCGTGACCGGAGTGCGCACGGCCCCCGCAACGGTCAGGAATTTGTGCGTGACCGGCTGATCCAACCCGATGTTAACCAGCGTCTCGACGTTCGCCACCACGCAGCCCACATCCCGGGGCAGCCCCCCGGGCGGAATCACCCGGCCGGTGACATCATAGACAAGAATGAACTCATCCCCGGCAGGGTAGCAGTCCATCAAGGTCTGGAGACGCACATTCGAGGGAACCCGCGGCTCGAGCGCCGCCAGGACATCTTGGTACTTCTCCTTGATCCCCACAATCCCCTGCTGTGCGCCTACCGCCTGCATGACGACTTCCAGGCCGCGCAGCATCATGCCGGCATAATGGAGCAGCAGTTCCTTGTCCTTGTGCAGCAACGGCTCGCACTCCGCCGCATTGACGATCACCGTCGGCACCTTGGTCTGGAGTTTGACGGCAGCAGGGAATCCGGCTCCTCCCGCCCCCACGATCCCCAATTCGTCGATGCGCCGAGCATGATCCATGCTGGTCACCTTTTGGCTTGATATGATCGATAATGAAGTAAATAAATCAAAAATGTGATTGACAACGATAGAAAGTGTATGTAATATGGCAATGAAAGTCAATAACAATCATTATCATTAATAAAGTCCGGAAAAAAAGATGATTGTCCTGGTCGCCAATATCGGCAGTACCTCTTTCAAGTACCGTCTGTTTGACACGGATGGCTGGGAGGTCAAGGCGCAGGGGAGCGTGGAGCGGATCGGCCGTCCGGGCAGTGACTGTCCTGACTACGAAACCGCCATCAGCCGGTGCATGACGGAGGTCTCGGGCCCCGGCAGGCCGTTGGCCGGTCTCTCGCGGTTGGCGGCGGTCGGATTCAAGGCGGTCCATGGCGGACCGGTCAGCGGCGCGGTGCGGATTGATGAGCGGGTCCTTGCGGCGATGGACGGCTTTGCCTTCTTCGCGCCGGCGCACAATCCTCCTTATGTTGCCGCGATGCGGGCGTTTCAGAAGGCGCTTCCGGCGGTGCCGCTGGTCGCGCTGTTCGAGACGGCGTTTTTCGATCGTCTGGACGACGCTGTCTCCACCTACGCGGTCCCGCATGACTGGAAAGAGAAATTCGGCATTCGCCGGTACGGTTTCCATGGCGCGAGCCATCAAGCGGCCAGCGAGAATGTCCGGCGCGCCCTGGGGCGCAACGACCTGCGGCACATCTCCTGCCATCTGGGGGGAAGCGCAAGCCTGGCGGCGATCCGGTCCGGAGTGGCTATCGACACAAGCTTCGGCATTTCGCCGCAATCGGGAATTCCGCACAACAATCGCACGGGGGACCTCGACGTTTTTGCGGCGCTGTACATGATGAAAAAGCTGAACGCCGGCGTGGATGAGATGGCTGCGCTGTTGAGTACGCGGTCGGGGCTTGCGGGCATAAGCGGCACGAGCGGGGACATGCGCGACCTCGAGGAGGAAGCGGCGCGCGGCAACGGGCGGGCGCGGCTTGCCATCGAGGTGTTCGTGCGCGCTGTCCGCCGCTACCTGGGCGCGTTCCTCGTCGAATTGGGTGGGCTCGATGTGCTGACATTCTCAGGGGGGATTGGCGAGAACAGCCCGGAGATCCGTGCCCGGATCTGTGACCGGCTCGATGGATTCGGCATCCTCCTGGATCCCGGACGCAACAGGAGTGCACGGGGTTATGCGGAAATTTCGGCGGACGGATCGCCGGTGAGCATTTGGATCATGCCTGCGGACGAAGAGCGGATTGTCGCGCGGGCGACCGCGGAGGTGATTCGTGGCAGCTGAGCAATCCGGCATCCTCACCCGGCAGCTGGTCGAGCAGATCGTCCGGGAAGTGGTTTTAAAGAAGCTGCGCGCGCCCGACGGGCAAGCGCCAAAGCTGACGGTCCTTGCGTCGGCGCGCCACATGCACGTGTGCCGCGAGGATCTGGATGTCCTGTTCGGCCCCGGCCATGCGCTTACGGTCGAGCACCCGCTCTTCCAGGAGGGGAATTTCGCAGCGCAGGAGACGGTCACGCTCATCGGTCCCCGGAGCCGGCTGATTTCGAACCTGCGCATTCTCGGGCCGATGCGCAAGGAATCCCAGGTGGAATTGGCTTTTACCGACGCCATCAGCCTCGGCATCGACGTTCCGATCCGGCTTTCGGGCAACATCGAGGGCACGCCGGGGTGTCTCATCATGGGGCCCAAGGGGGTGGTCGAACTCGAGCGCGGCGTGATCAGGGCGGCCATTCATGTCCACATGAATCCGGATGAGGCGGCGCATTTCGGCGTCAAGCAGGACGATGTCATGAATCTCAGAGTCGGCGGGGATGCCGGCGTGACCTTCAACCGTGTGCATGTCCGGATCGATCCGGCGTCGCGCCTGAACGTGCATATGGACACCGACGAGGCCAACGGCTGCGGATTGCACCTGGCCGGGGACATCGAACTTTTCAAGTGAAAAAAGCAACCGGGGCCCGTGCGGCTCGCGGCAGGCGAACAGTGAGGTGAGCGATGAAACCAGCGTTAGGAATGATTGAAACCAGAGGACTGACCGTGTTGACGGAGGCGGTGGACGCCATGCTGAAGGCGGCCAACGTGACGTTGCGGGGCTGGGAGCCGGTCGGCTCCGGCCTGGTGACGGCCTTCGTCGAAGGCGATGTCGCCGACGTAAAGGCAGCGACCGACGTGGGCGCGGAAGCGGCCGGACGCATCGGCGAGGTCGTGGCGGTGCAGGTGATCCCGCGGCCGCATGATGACGTGGAGGCCTTCCTCCAGAAACTCGGCGGCGCGGCGGTAAGCAGTTCGTAAACTCGAGGAGCGACGGCAATGAGCAACGCAATCGGATTGGTAGAGACAAAGGGCATGGTGGGCCTGGTCGAGGCCAGCGACGCCATGTGCAAGGCGGCCAGCGTGGTGATTATCGGGTACCGGCAGATCGGGGGCGGGTACGTCACCACGATCGTCCGGGGCGACGTCGGCAGCGTGCGCGCGGCCGTGGATGCCGGGGCGGCCGCGGCCAAAGCGGTGGGTGAGCTCGTGGCTTCGCATGTCATCCCGCGCCCGCACGAGGGGGTCGTCGGGAAGATGCTCGCATAAGGAGAAGAAGAAATGGCGCAACAGGCTATAGGAATGATCGAAACCAGGGGTCTCGCGGCGCTGGTCCAGGCGACCGACGCGATGCTGAAGGCGGCGAACATCAGCTTTAAGGGCTGGAGGAAAATCGGCAGCGCGCTGTGCACGGTCTTTGTGGCCGGCGATGTCGCGGCTGTGAAGGCCGGAGTGGAAGCCGGAGCCGCCGCTGCGAAAGCCATGGGCGGCGAAATCATCAGTGTCCACGTGATTCCGCGGCCGCACGAAGAGATCGGGCTGGTACTCCCCAAATAATCCCGGTCGCGGAACTCCCTGACTGTCCGTCCTGCACGTGGACGTAGACGTGGACCTGGACGCGACCAGGACAGAAAGGGATTTTGCCAATGTCGCGCCTGCAGAAGGGCACCTCGAACAAACCTGTCCAGGTCCACGTCGAGGTCCAGGTCGAAGTCCAAGATGCAGAAGTTAGCTTGGGACCCAGGCACGAGTTGAATGGCACATGCCAAACCGCAGGTTTTACGGACGCAAGGAGGTGACGCTGTGTTTCTGGCGAAAGTGATCGGCAATGTGGTCGCAACCCAGAAAGACCCGAAGTTCCAGGGCATGAAGCTCCTGTACATTCAGCCCTATATCAACAAGAAGACGTCCCTGGTGCCTTCGGGCAGCTCGGTTGTGGCGGTCGACAGCGTGGGCGCCGGCGCCGGCGAATGCGTGATGTTCACGCAGGGAAGCTCGGCCCGGCTGACTCTCATCACCAGGGACGCCCCGGTCGACTGCGTGATTGTAGGCATCGTCGACTCGATTGAAGTGGACGGCGCGAAGGTAGAGAAGCCGTGATGACCGGCCGCGAAGAGATGGTTGCCGCAATCGCGCGCGAGGTCGTGGCCCGCCTCGCGCAGCATCTGGCGGGCAGCGGCCCGGCTGCTTCCGCAGCCCCGCCTCCGGCGCTTCGTCCGGCGACCGGTGACGGCGTGTTTGCCACCGTTGACGAAGCGGTCCGCGCGGCGGCAGCCGCGCAGCCGCGAGTCGCGGCCATGAGCCTCGAGGAACGCGGCCGGATGATCGCGATTATCCGGCGCATCTGTTTCGAGCAGGCCGAAGAGCTCGGCCGGATGGAAATGGAAGAGACGAAGATCGGCCGGCTCGAGCACAAAATCGCGAAACTCCGGGCCATGCGGTTCGTCGTCGGCGTCGAGCAGATGGAGCGGATTCAGGCGCGCTCGGATGCGACGGGCCTGTGCGTCATCGAACGGGCTCCCTGGGGAGTCATCGGCATGGTGCTCCCCGCCACTCACTCCGTGCCGACCATGGTGAGCAACGCGATCAATGTCCTGGCTGCCGGCAACACGGCGGTTTTCAATCCGCATCCGGCAGGGGCGCGGGTTGCGGCTCATGCCTTGCAGATCTTCAACCGGGAAATCGGGCGCGCCCTCGGTGTCGCCAATGTCATCACCACCATTGCCGGGCCGGACATCGAGACCGCCGGGCAGATTTTCAACCATGCGGGAGTTGCCCTGATTTGCGTCACCGGAGGTCCGGCGGTGGTAGCCGCGGCCATGAAGGCGGGAAAGAGAGTGATCGCGGCCGGCCCGGGCAATCCTCCGGTGGTGGTCGATGAAACCGCCGACCTCGATGCCGCGGCAAGGGCGATTCTGGCCGGCGCGGCGTTCGACAATAACCTCCTCTGTGTCGGCGAGAAGGAAATTTTCGTGGTTGCATCGGTTGCCGACGCCTTCAAGCGTGCGTTCAAGGCGGCCGGCGCCCACGAACTGGATAAGGCGGCGATCGACCGGCTGACCCAGGCGGCCTTCACTTTTCAAGGAGACGGCAAAGGCTGCGCGCGCGCCCACATCAAAAAGGACTTTGTGGGGCAGGACGCGGCCGTGCTGGCGCGCGCCGCCGGCGTGCAGGCGCCATCCTGCGTGCAGCTGCTCTTCGGGGAAACGGACGAAAGCCATCCGTTTGTTCAGGAGGAGCAGATGATGCCCTTCATTCCGGTGATCCGCGTACCGGACGTCGATGCGGCCATCGCGGCCGCGGTGCGCGCCGAACACGGCTACCGGCATACCGCCATCATGCATTCGAGGAACCTCGAAAATGTCACGAAAATGGCGCGGGCGATGAACACCACGCTGTTCGTTCACAATGCGCCCAGCACCGGTTCCCTGGGGGTGGATGGGCCCGGCTACTTCAGCCACACCATCGCGACGCCGACCGGCGAAGGGGTTACGACCCCGCTCACGTTCACGCGCGAACGCCAGATCGCGATCGGCGGCGGCGCTCTGCGGATCATCTAGGTCGGTTTCAGACGTCAAGCCTCACAGGAAAAAGGAATGATGATTTCACCACAGAGACACAGAAATTACAGAGAAACACCGCTTCAACTTATCTCTGTGAACCAAAGGAAGAGGCGGCCTTCTGCGGCAGGATTGGCCCTGGCCCTGAGGGAAAGCGCTCCCGAAACCTCCATATCATGCCTGCTTCTCGACGCGCTTTCCCTCAGGGCCAGGGCCAATCCTGCCAGCTTCGCTGGGCCCTACGGGCCCGCAGAAGACCGTCTCTTCCTTCTGCGTTCTCTGTGTCTCTGTGTCTCTGTGGTTTGCTTTTAAAGGTCCGGTGGTGGATGTAAGCCGCGCCGGGATTGCTGTGTTGAAATTCTTTGGGGCTTTATGTATCTGGCACGGATTGACGGCACGCTGACGGCAGCTCGGAAGCACGAAACGCTGCAAGGCGTCCGCTTCCTGGTCGGGCAGCGCCTCGAGGCGGACGGAAGCACGAGCGGCGAGCCGATCGTCATGATCGACCGCATGGGCGCCCGGCGCGGGTCCACCGTGGTGGTCTCGACCGACGGCGACATCGCCCGGCGCTGGCTCGGCAACACTACGCCGGCGCGGCTGGTTGTGGTCGGGATTGTCGATCATGTGCACGGGAGCGAGCGATGAGGATCGGCATCGTCTGCGGTTGCGTGGTCCTGAGCCGGTCGGTCGAGGCGCTGCAGGGGACTCGGTTCCTTGTGGTCGAACCGGTGACGGCTGAGAATCTGGCGGCGAAAAATGACCTCGGCGGCGGCAAGGCGCTGATTGTTGCGGACCACTTGGCGCCGACACGCGGCCAATCGATCGCATTTACAGAAGGCCGGGAAGCCGCAAATGCATACTGGCCCTCGAGTGCGCCTGTGGATGCCTACAGCGCGCTCATCGTGGAGAGCGTGGACTTCAGGCCGCCTCTCGGAAATCGGACGGTATGAAATGAGCACGTTGGATTTGAGCGGTCAGCGGGTCATCGCTTCTCGTGACGTGGAAGCAGCCGGCAAAGCCGGCGCCACCGAGCTGGTCATCCGGCCGGGCGGGATTCTCACCCCCTCCGCCCGGGACGGCCTGCAAAAGCTCGGTATCCGCCTGCGCATCAACGGCTGCGCAGGAGACGGCGGCGGGGCAAATGCCGGTGGCAACCAAGACAGCCTGGAACAGGCCGCTCAAGCCTATGGCCGGCCGGCCGCACCAGCCGGACGGCAGCCTGCCGGGGCGGTCAGCCCGGCAATCCAGCGCCTGTTCCGTTCGCAGGAGGCCATGGAGGCCAAAGAGGAAATCTGCGCCGTCGGGCGGAAACTGTGGCGCCGGAGTTATGTCGACGGCAATGGAGGCAACATCTCCTATCGCCTTGCCGAGAATGCGGTGATCTGCACGCCTACCCTGCTCAGCAAGGCGGATTTGACGCCCGACGACTTGTGCCTGGTTGACCTCGCGGGCAACCAGCTTGCCGGCAAGCGCTCGCGGACGAGCGAGATCTTTCTCCACCTCGAGATTTACAAACACGTTCCGCAGGCCAAAGGCGCCGTACACTGCCATCCGCCGCACGCGACCGCCTATGCGATCACAGGCCACGTGCCTCCCAGCGGAGTCGTTCCGGAGTTTGATGTGTTTGTCGGCTCGGTCGCGATCACTCCTTATGAGACTCCCGGGACCCAGAAGTTCGCTGAAACGGTCCTGCCGTTTGTCCGGAGCCACAACACGGTCCTGCTCGGCAATCATGGCATCATCTGCTGGGCGGACACGGTCACGCATGCCGAGTGGTATGCCGAGGTCCTGGAAACCTACTGCTGGACCCTGGCAATCAGTCGGCAGCTGGGAGTCCCTTATTCGCGGATACCGTCTGCGAAGGAGCAGGACCTGCTCGCGATCAAAAAACGGCTGGGGCTTCCCGATGCGCGCTTCGACATGAGGGAGTGCGTGCTGTCGGATCTGTCGGAGCACCCGGGCGCCATCGCCCTGACACAGCCTCCGGCATGCGGACGTAAACAGGCTCCCGCCGACACGATGACGGACACGGAAATCGAATCGATCGTCCAGGCCGCGACCGATGCGGTGATGGCCGCGATCCGGCACGGATAGGAAATCGCTGTGAAGGCCACCGCCAGGCAGATACTCATCCGGGAATTGCTCGCAAGCCAGGAGTTCGTGGACCTGGAATCTCTCTGCCGCCAACTGGAAGCTTCCGAGTCAAGCGTCCGCCGCGATCTCAGCGAACTCGAACAGCAACGGGTTCTGAAACGGGTCCACGGCGGCGCGCTCGCCATCAAGCCCCGCGATCAGCTGCTCGATTTTTCGTGGCAGAGCACGCGCAACGCCGCCGAGAAGCAGCGCATCGCCAAACTGGCTGCGTCCCTGGTCGAGGAAGGGCAGACCGTGATCCTCGACGGCGGCTCGACGACGGCCGCGGTGGCCGCCGAGCTGGCAAACCGGTCCCTGAACATCATTACCAATTCGCTGGCGATCGCGGAAATCTTCAAGAACTCCCGCCAGATTGAGGTCACCCTGACGGGCGGCTATCTGTACCCTCGCCTCGAAATCATGCTCGGCTCGCTGTGCGAGACGACGCTTGCCGGTGTGGCGGCCGACCTGCTGATCATGGGGATCGGTGGTGTGACGGAAGCGGGGCTCGCCAACAACAACACGCTGCTGGTCGGGTCCGAACGCAAGATGATCGATGTTTCGCGCCAGGTGATGATCGTCGCCGACCACACAAAATTCGGCAAATCCGCCATGGTTCACCTCGCCCCGCTCGACGTCGTGGACACGGTCGTCAGCGATACGGGCCTGGCTGCCGAATACGTGCAGATGCTTGAGTCTCGCGATGTCCGCATACTGCTCGCCTGAATTCCAGGGAAGATCTCACAAAATAAACCACAAAGACCACGTCGCGGCCTGTCGGCCGCAACCAAATCTTTAAAGCAAACCACAGAGGCACAGAGACCCAGAGACACACAGGAATGCCAAGCCCCGCCCGGGGGCGCCTGCGGCCGCCATTCCCGTCCGGGAGGTACGCGTGTTTTCTCTGGGTCTCTGTGCCTCTGTGGTTCGAAAATCTTTGTGTTTTACAAAGAATTTGCAGGTTAATGGTACAAAGACCTCAAAGAGAGCAAAATGCCTACTCGCCCCCGGAGCGCCCCTATGAGTCAACTTTGAGGTCTTAGAGGTCTGAGCGGTAAGATTGCGATGCAACCCGCCTTTTCCGTCCGCCATCTGAAGGCAGGGGGATGAGACGAAGTTCGTGGACATGGCTTCGCCACTTGCCCTAAAATCTCGCTGCGCAGTTGTGAGGCGATTGTCAGGAGAACAGGAATGAGCCAAGAGGACAATGAAGACAAGCAGGACGCTCCCGCAACGGAACGGGGCAAGGCCATCGGGAGGCGCGATATTCTTCAGGGCCTGTCCGCAGTCCCCGTACTCGGCCTTTTCGGCTATGCGGTGAAAAAACAGATAGGGTATGAGAATGCCCGGCTCGAGGCGGGAACTGCGGCGCCGGCGCCGGCAGGCAAACTGTCCGACATCAACGTTGCCCTGCTGGGCGGGGGAGAACAGGGCGAAGTCCTGCTGAATTCCATGCTGAAAATCCAGGGGCTGCGTTTTCGCGCCATCTGCGACATCTGGGCCGAATACAACCAAAAGAAGCTCGTCAACCGGCTCAAGCGATATAACTTTGACGTCAGAGGGTACGAAGATTACCGGGAAATGCTCGACAGGGAGAAGGATTTGGACGCGGTGGTCATTGCGACGCCCGACTTCTGGCATGCCCGGCACACCATCGACTGCCTGCGCGCCGGCAAGCACGTCTACTGCGAAAAGGAAATGTCCAACACGCTTGAAGGGGCAAAAAGCATGGTGTCTGCCGCCCGGGAGACGGGCAAGTTGCTGCAGATCGGCCATCAGCGGCGCAGCAATCCGCGCTACATTCACTGCCACGAAAGGTTGTTGCAGGAGGCAAAGCTCCTCGGCCGGATTGTCACCGCCCAGGGCCAGTGGAACCGCTCAGTAAAGCCGGACATCGGCTGGCCGCAACGCTATGCCATACCCGGAGAAACGCTGAGGAAATACGGTTTCAAGTCGATGGATCAGTTCCGCAACTGGCGCTGGTACAAAGGCCTGGGCGGCGGGCCGATTGTCGATCTCGGGTCCCATCAGATCGACATCTTCAACTGGTTTCTTGGCACTTTCCCCAGCCACGTCTTGGCAAGCGGCGGCACCGACTATTACGATCCTGCCACCCACGAGTGGTACGACACGGTGATGGCCATATACGAATACCAGACAGCAACGGGCCGGGCCCGGGCTTACTACAAGACCCAGACGACCAACGGCAGCCTGGGCTATTTTGAGACTTTCATGGGCGACCAGGGGACGATGGTCATCTCGGAATCGGAAGCAACCTTTTCGGGCTCGATCTACAGGGAAATCTCGGCGCCGCCCTGGGATGAATGGGTGCAAAAGGGATATATCGCGGCTCCCAGGGAGCAGGCGGTGAAGTCGGAAGAAACCAAGGCGGTGCTGGACGTGAGGGAGTCGGTTTCGCCCGACGAACACCGGATCCCCATCGAACTGAACGACCCTTATCACAAGCCCCACCTGGAGAATTTCTTCAATGCGATCCGGGGCACGGCCAAGCTGAATTGTCCGGCCGAAGTGGGATACGAAACCGCCGTGACGGTGTTGAAAGTCAATGAGGCGATCGAGGCCAATCAGAAATTGGCATTCGGCCCGGGCGAATTCAAAATTTAGAAACCGGAAGCCAGGAGCCAGAAGTTGGGCGTTCGGCCTGCTGGGATCAGAGCCCTGCAGGCAAAGGCACGGCGGATAAGCATTCTGGCTTCCGGCTTCCGGCTCCTGGCTTCTTTCAAGGCAAGGGAACGACATGGGAACAGGAAATTTCACGCGGCTTCAGACGGTTGCCCTGGCGCTGCTCAGGATTCTGATCGGCTGGCATTTTCTCTACGAGGGGATCGCCAAGCTGATGAAACCGAATTGGTCGGCGTCTTCATTCCTGCTGCAGGCCCGCGGCCCGCTGGCTGGTTTTTTCCACTGGATGGCCAACAGCCCCGAGGTGCTCCGCTATGTGAACCTCATGAACATCTGGGGCCTGATCCTGATCGGCCTGGGACTTGTCCTCGGATGTTTCACGCGCCTCGCCAGCGGCGCCGGCATACTGCTGATCCTGCTCTACTATTTCTGCAATCCTCCCTTTGTGGGCTACTTCTATTCCATACCTTCGGAGGGGAGCTACCTCATTATTAATAAGAACCTGGTGGAGGCGGCTGCGCTCCTGGTCGTACTCGCCCTGGCGGCCGGACGCTTCTATGGGATCGATCACATTATTCACAAGTTTTATGGCGGCAGAAGGAACGATTAAAAGCAAAAACGCCACGGATTCCACAGATTTCACGGATTTATGGACTTTTTTTTAATCTGTGGAATCCGTGGCGTTTTTTCATTGCGCTCCGGGCTTGGCGGTGAGAACCGCGAAATCATGAAAGGACGGTATCATGGCTGACAGACCTCTGAATGTCGGGTTGGTAGGCGGCGGCAAAGGCGCATTCATCGTGCATCCACATCAGAAAGCGATTCACTTCGACGGCACGCGCCGTGTGACGGCCGGTGCGCTGCATCCTGATCCGAAGATTGCCCTCGAAGAAGCGGCAAACTGGCCCTTTCCGATCCGGGGCTACGCCTCTTACGGCGAAATGATCGCAGACCAGCCGGGGCTGCCCGAAGATCAGAGGCTCGATTACATACTCATTGTCACTCCGAACTCGGTGCACTTTGATCCGGCCATGAAAGCCATCGAAGCCGGCATTCCGGTCTTTTGCGAAAAACCGCTTTGCCTGACGCTCGAGGAAGCCGACGGCCTCACGGCGGCGGTCCGGCGCCGCAACATTCCGTTCGGCGTGGCGCACACCTATCTGGGCCATTGGACGAGCCGCTTGTCGCGTTATATCGTGCGCAGCGGCCTGCTGGGTGATGTGCGCTGGGTGGATGCCTACTATATTCAGGGCTGGCTGGCCACCAAGCTCGAGGATACCGGCCAGCAGCAGGCCTCCTGGCGGGTGGATCCCAGGCAGGCCGGCGGCTCCGGATGCGGCGGCGACATCGGCACCCATGCGCTGATGCAGCTGCGCTATGTGACCGGGCTGCAGGTTGCCGATGTTTCCGCGCGGCTGGAGACCTTTGTGGAAGGACGCCGTCTGGATGATCATTTCACGGCATATTGCAGGCTGAGCAACGGCGGCAAGGCGCTTGTCCGCGCTTCCCAGATCTGCATCGGCTTCAAGAATGATCTTGGCATCGTGGTTGCAGGGACACAGGGAACGCTCCGCTGGCGCCAGGAAGATCCGGAAAGCATCACCATCAGCCTGCCCAACCAGCCTGACCGCACCTACTGGCGCGGTGCCGTAATCCCCGGGGACGGATTCCTGCCCAGGGAAATGCCTGCCGATCTTCTGGCGGAGCCGACCATCCCGTCCGGGCATCCGGAGGCGTTTCATGACGCATTCGCGCGCCTCCATCGCTGCTTCGAGGCCGACGTTCGCAAGTGGAAGGCCGGCAGAGATTTTTCCTGTGACGGCTCCCGGTACGCCAATGTCGAAGACGGCCGCACGGGCATTGCTTTTCTCGATGCGTGTCTCCGCAGCAACAGCAATAACGGAGCCTGGACGGCCATGCCGTAACCAAAAGTGGATGGGATCCTGCGTTCAGGCGGATCTTTCCGCGCGTTTCAGTTTTTGGCAGGCGTTGAAGACTTGATCAGCATCAGCGTGACATCCATGCCCGACGTGACTCTTCTGTGCGGAGTGCCCCTGGGCACGATGATGACGTCTCCTTTGTTCACCCTGATTTCCTTGCCTGCCGAAATACCGGGAGCGCGCCACTCTCCGGGTTGCGTCTCTCTGGGAGCATCCAGCATTCCGCCGAGGATGAAGATCGCAGTTCCGTCCAGGATAATAAAGACGTCGTCCGCCGCATCGTGCACTTCCGCCTGATTTGTGGCCACATCGGCTTCGTGCTGGACATAAACCCGGCAGCCGACGTTGGCGGCGTTGATCAGGTCCTGCAACTTGTTGGCGGCATGCAGTTCCTTTGCCGCAGCATCGATGGTTTGGGCGGTCGCTACGACGTACGGCTGGGCGGGTAACGACGGCATCCTCCCGGAAGACGGCTTTTCCTGCGCACTCGAATCGCCATCCCGGCCGAATGCCAGCGCAACAACCGCAAGCAGCAGCGAGGCGGCAGTCATGACACCATAGAATCCAACCGAACGGATCATCGCTTTCCTCCTTATCAAGCTTGTGCAGAAAAACTCCTGGTTGCCGAGGCTCCGATTCTATCATTGATTCACCGCCTCATGACACCCCCCAAACCCCAAAGCCGCCGGCTATTCAAGAGCGAGGAATCGGGCGGATTAGCCCAGCTTGCACTATTCGGAGCAGTTTGATTTTATTCTGACTCCTGACTCCTGACTCCTTCCGACAGGATGCGCATAACTCCTACTGCCGCCTGACCTCGATTTTCGCCAGACCCTCGTAGAATTGCACCAGCCCGCTATGATCGTTCCGGGCTTTGCCATCTGACTTGAGCGCCTCCATGATCTCCAGCACCAGGCTGCTGAGCGGTACCGGCACTCCCATGTTGTGCGCCGTGTCAAGCGCGTTCAACAGGTCCTTGATGTGGAGTTCGATGCGGAATCCGGGTCGGAAGTTGCCGGCCAGGATCATCGGCATTTTGGCTTCCATGACGCTGCTGCCTGCGAGGCCGCCGCGGATTGCCTTGAAGACCATTTCCGGATCGACTCCCGCTTTGGCCGCCAGCACCATCGCCTCGGAAAGGGCTGCGATGTTAAGCGCGACGATGATCTGGTTCGCGAGCTTCGTAACATTGCCGCTGCCGATCTCGCCGACCCGCGTGACTGAGCCGCCCATGACGGCCAGGATGTCTTTCACCTGATTGAATGCCTCTTCCGGCCCGCCCACCATGATGGCGAGTGTTCCCTCGATCGCCTTAGGCTCACCACCGCTCACCGGCGCGTCCAGCATGGAAATGCCTTTGGAGGCGAAGGCGGCCGATATTTCCCGGCTTGCCAGCGGCGCGATGGAACTCATGTCGACAAAAATGGAACCGGGACGGATCCCTTCGAGAATGCCGCCCCTTCCCAGCGCTGCTTCCTTTACCTCAGGGGAATTCGGCAGCATGGTGATGATGACATCGCTGCGTGCCGCAACGTCCCTGGAGGATGTGCCGGCCTGCGCGCCTGCCTGAACCAGGTCGGCCACGGCTTCGGGCCGTATGTCATAAACGGCCATTTGATGGCCCGCTTTGCGCAGATTTCGGGCCATTGGCTTGCCCATGATTCCCAATCCGATAAAACCGATCCTTTTCATCTAAATCTCCTTCGGTAGGGTCTTTCGCGATATGTGCGGGAGCCGCGCGTGTGAGCATGCCGCCGCGGAAAGTAGACCGAATTCGCATGCCGTTCTTTAAGTGCCCGCAATCCCGCCGGGTGGAATCCTGGGGCACGGCATAAGACGATGTCAACGTTTTTTGGAGCGCGCGGGGCCCGCCCAATGCCGCATAATTTTTGACGCATGGTGCCAATGGCACGTTTGGAGTGCGGCGACGAGTCGCCGCTTTCAACAGCTTGGTGCTGCTCCACACCGGCAGCTTGCTGCCGGGATTGCCGTGTTGCGCCTGAAACCAAGCATTGGTTTCTCCTGAAAACGGCAGCAAGCTGCCGTTGCGCGGCCAGAACACGCTCTCCAAAGCGGCGACCAGTCGCCGCACTCCAAACGCGCTTTTCAGGTCTTGAATCAGGCCAATGGATGCAAAAACTATGCGGCGTTGGGCGCTCCGCCCGCTTCTGAGATGCAATTGAGATCCTCCGGGCCTGGGAGGTGCGAGATGGCCGACTGGGATGTGCGATTGTTGCGATCTTTGCGGGCGGGACGCCCGCGCTCCGTCTCACGCCGGCCGTTGGACACCCTCTGATGGCCGGGCCTACTTGTTTCCGTCGCGCTTCGTATGGCCGGCAGGTTGCCTTGGATCCCGGGATTCAAGAGCTTTTTCTTTTTCGTTCCTGGATGAGCGGGGCTAATATGGCTTGATGCCTGTTCATTCTGAGGCGATTTTCACAGCCCTCCGGTGGAGACGAACCGGAAAGTGCAGGCTAATCACCGGAACGGGGGATATTTCATAATCCCCGCCGTTGCCCCTGTGAGCCATTGAGGAGTTTCCTTGATCCGAGGAGCCGATCGCATGAACGCCAGCAAATTGAAATGGGTGTCCCTCTGTCTGATTCTGCTTATTGCGGCAGCCGCGGAAACTGCGCTTGTGCGCGGCCAGGCCCCGGTCTTAAAGACCCCCTTGCCGCCTGATGTGCTGAATCTACTGGCCAACGAGGTTTCCGGCCAGATGGCCTTCAACAACCTCGTGCTGGTGGGCGGCGCGCCCTGGGTGCGGGCAAGCAGCGAGTTTTCCAGCAATTTTTATGAAGCGCAAAAGCTTTTCGAACTCGTCAAGAGCTATGGAATTGAAACCGTCCAGCTCCTGAGCACCCTGTCAGAGCGGATCGCAGACTACCCCGCTGAGGGGGAATTCTGGACCCTCAGCCCCGCAAGACGTATGGTGGCGCGCATCGGAGCGGATTCCGCTCTGGTTGCCAACGGTTCCCAGACCGCGGACGTCAGCGGCGATCTGGTTTTTATTCCTCCCATGAGCGGAGAACAGATCAATGCCCTCAGCGCGCCCGAAAAGCAGGACCAGTATCGGGGGAGGATTGCCCTGATGTGGTCGCATCCCGGAGGCAATCTCGCCAAGGCGCTGGAGGCGGCCGGACTGCTCGCCACGATCTCTTTCAGCAGCCAGGAACGCTATTTCGATCCGGACGAGGTTTTGTATGGCTCGGTCGGATACCAGAGCCACAGCACTCTCAAGATCGGTTTCAACCTCTCCTGGAGGCAGTGGAGCGAGCTGCTGGAAGATGTGCAGGCAAACCGCAAGGTCACTGTGCGCTGCATGACGCGCATCGATAAGGTGAAAAGCAAAAACGAAGCCGTATTCGCCTGGCTTCCCGGCACCGAGCCTGACAAAAAGGGTTTTATTTTTACGGCGCATCTTTTCGAAGGCATGATCAAACGCGGGGCTAATGACAATCTCGGCAGCTGCATGGTTCAGCTGGAAATCCTGCGTGCCTTAAACCGCCTGGTAAAGTCCGGGCAGCTTCCCGCACCCCGGCGTACGATCTATTTCCTCTGGCCCAATGAAATATCCGGGACCAGGGAATTTCTAAGCAGCCACCCGGATGTGGCCAAAAAACTCAGCGTTGACTTCAACATGGACATGAGCACCGAATCCCTGCGGCTCAACAACGCCACGGTTTTTCTGGGATACTGCTCCAACAATCTGCCCAGCTATATCGACGGCCTGACGAAATCGCTGCTGAATTACGTATGGCGGACCAATGACATCGTTTTCCTGCCCGATTCTCCGCGCGGACGGCCCGGCGGCCAGTATCTTCCCAATCCCATGTGGGAGAAGAACGGGTCGAAGGACGCTTTCAGGTTTTTTGTGCAGCCGGCCCCGAGCGGGAGCGACCATGATCCGTTCAGAAGCCCCGGCATCGGCGTCCCCAGCATGGTGCTTTCGGCCTGGCCTGACCAGTGGTATCACGCGGATAAGGATACGGTGGACAAAGCGGATCCGACCCAGATGAAACGTGTGGCTTTTGTCGGCGCCGGCGCCGCCTGGGCGGCCGTGCAGTGCACGGACGAAGTGCTGCCGGGTTTGCTGGACGTCACTTCTGAATTCGGCTGGACCCGCATGAATGGGAACGAACTGCCCAGGGCGCTGGGAATAGTCGATGCAGCGAAGGCCGACAATTTGAATGCCCAGACCACACAGGCGCAAACCTTGATCCGCGGCGCCGTGGAGCGCGAGATCGGCGCCTTGCGATCGATCGAGTCCATCTACACCGGTTCCGCCGCCTCGGTTGCAATGCTGGCCAATAAAGTAGCCCTGTGGCAGAGCTATGGCGATTCCTGGGGCGATCTGGTATTGAATGCCGTAAAGGTCAAAGCCAGACAGCTGGGTGCCCCGGAGCCGCAGAGGCAGAAATAACCGAGGCGGCCCGCATGGGAACCGTGAAATAGACGAAAAACACAAAATCGGATAGAGAGGCAACAGAGCCGTCAGAGGATTCAATCTTGTTGGGCGATCCACCGCTTCAAGCGGTGAGACTCGAAAAGGCCCTGCCGTCCCGGCGGGATAAAAGACTCCGCCATAAATCGCAGAGCTGCGAGCCGCAACCAACATGAGGTCCTTTGAGATTCTTTGAGCCCTTTGAGGCTTTGAGGTGATTTTGAAAACCTCACCTCGAAGGCTCAAAGGGCTCAAAGGAACTCGAAGATGCTGGTTGACTCAATCCGCGTTTTCCATTCCGGAGGAGCGAGCATGAAGGTAACGATCCTGAATAATCCCGTGGCTGGCCTGCAGCTGGGCGAACTGCGCGCCCGGGAAACGCAACGGAATCGATTCTGCGAATTAATAGAACTGATCACCACATTTCTGATCTACGAGGCCGCATCGGATCTGCCCACGAGTGAAATTCAGGTGCTGACACCTACGGGTGAAGAAGCGGCCTGCATCGCTCAAAAAGGGAAGATCGGCCTGGTGCCGATCCTGCGGGCCGGCATTGGCATGGCTCATGCGGCAGCCCGGATCCTGCCAGGGGCCTCGGTCCTGTTCCTGGGCTATGCACGCAATGAGGTGACCTTGCAGCCCGAAGCCTATTACGAGAAATTTCCCGAGGCGCTCCGTCCCGTCGACATCTGTTTCGTTCTCGATGTCATGCTGGCAACGGGAGGATCGGCGGCTGCCGCAATCCGCTTTTTGAAGAGCCTGGGCGTCAAGGACATTCGCCTGCTCTCTATCGTTGCGGCCCCGGAGGGAGTTCGCTGCATGAACGAAATGCATCCGGATGTGCCCGTGACGGTGGCGACCCTGGACCGGTGCTTGAACGAACGTGGCTATATTCTCCCCGGCCTGGGCGATGCCGGCGACCGCCAGTTCGGCACCTGATTCGTATCTGTGGTGGCGGTCTATGAGCGATCAAAAGCTGGTTCCGGCGCGTGAAGCCCGGCATGAAATCCGCGTTTTGAACTCATGTTTCATTGCCACCGCCGGTCCCGCCGCCACCTTGGACGACGCCAAGGCGTTGCTCGCCCGGGTGCGCCGGGAATTTCCCGACGCCACGCATCACGTCCCCGCTTTTGTGATCGGGCACGGCAATTCGGTGCTGACGCACTGCCACGACGACGGCGAACCATCGGGGACCGCGGGCCGCCCCGCGCTGGCGGTGCTGCAAGGGAGCGGATTGGGCGATGTCGCCGTGGTCGTGACGCGCTTCTATGGGGGAACCAAGTTGGGCACGGGCGGCTTGGTGCGCGCCTATGGCGATGCCGTGCGCGGGGTCCTGGAAGTCCTGCCGCGGGCGCGCAAAATCGCAACCCATAAGATTGTTTTCTGCATTCCCTACGCAGGCTTCGAGCGCATCCGCAAGCTGGTTACGGCGCATCACGGCCAGTTACTGAGCCAGGACTTCGGCGCCGAGGTTGCCATGACGGTCCTCATCCCCGTCGACAATTTTGACGAATTTCAAGGATCGCTGCAAAACGCAACCAACGGATCCATCCGGATCGAGATCAAGGAAACCAACCCGAACACCCTCCTGCCGCTCGAATCGCCGCGATGACGAATCATGCAGTCTGCGGGAGAAATCAAAGCAAAAACGCCACGGATTTCACGGATTTCCCGGATTTGTCAATATGTTCTCAATCATATGCTGGGGCAGGCCGCTCCAGTTCAAGCCCATCATCCGATCTGCTTTCTTAATCCGTGAAATCCGTGGAATCCGTGGCGTTTTTTGCTTTTTCCCCCAATTTGCTCAGATAGCGGCGGCAGGCTATTGAGTCCCACTTCCGTTTGCACCCGCTCTGCGCACTTTGCGCTAAGCTTTTGCTTTTTCCGTGCGATTTCGCGAAACTGTGGTTTCATGACAAATGCGGGATGAATCCGAGGGGGAAAATGGATTTCGGCATTTCCAGGTTGGAGCGCTGGTTCGAGTTCGGAAAAACATCTCGAACCTTATGTGCTTTTGTTGCCGCGCACGTAATGCTCTGGACGCTGTTCTCCCTCGTCACGAGGGATAATCTCGATTACTGGGGCGACATGGTGGAAAACGTCGCCTGGGGCCAGGAGTGGCAGTTCGGATACTACAAACACCCGCCCTTTTTTGCCTGGATTGCGGCGGCATGGTTCAAGTTGTTTCCGCATGCTGACTGGGCCTATTACATCCTCTCGCAAGTAAATGTCGTGGCCGGATTCATCGCCATCTACTATCTGGCGCGGCTCTTTCTCAGCGAACGCCAATCGCTCCTTGCGGTCATGCTGCTGGAGTTCACTCCTTTTTATACTTACCTGGCAATCCGGTTCAATGCGGATGCAGTCATGCTTTCCGTATGGCCGCTGGCCGTGCTGTTTTTCGCACGCGCTTACGAGAGCCGGCGTGCGGCGCCGAGCCTGCTGTTCGGCATCCTCGCGGCCTTTTGCGTGATGTCGAAATACTATTCGTTTTCCCTGCTGGCGGCGCTGTTTCTCATCTCCATCCTGCGGCGAGAGCGAAAGGAATATTACTCGAGTCTGTCCCCCTACATTTCCTTTCTTGCATTTCTCACTGTCCTGGCGCCGCACGCCATCTGGTTATATCGCAACGACTTCCTGCCCGTTTTCTATGCAACAAGCTACGTTGTTGCGAGCCCGCTGTTGGTTGTCAAGAAGGCAGCGGCCTTTGCCGGTGCGCAGGTCCTGTACCTGCTCCCCATGGCCGGCGTAGTGGCTGCCATGGGCGGCCTTCGAATTGTACGGCATCCGTCGCCGCCGGCCCTTGGGAGCGGCAGGCGCGTGGCGCTCATCGGATTCACCTTCTTCCCCTTTCTGCTCTCGATGATGGTCGCCCTGGCATTTCAGATCAGGCTCAAAGGCATCTGGGGCATGCCGATCTGGTTTTTCGCCGGCGCCGCGATTGCCGCCCATGCCGGACCTGATCTGGCGGAGCGGATTTTGCCGAAGGTGCGGATCTTGGTTTTCAGGCTTATGGCGCTGACTGTGGTTTTGTTGCCCCTGATCGCTTTTGTGATGGGGCGCGCCAACGATTACTACCCGACTTTCCCCCGCAGGGAGCTGACCGCTCTGATATCGGATCTCTGGCGGCAAAGGACGAACCAGCCGCTGCGCATCGTTGCCGGCACCAAGACCTATGCCGACAGCATCTGCTTCTATCATCCCGATCACCCGTCCGTGTTCATTTTTTTCAATTATCAGCTCAGCCCATGGATTTCCGCCGATCGATTGCGGTCGGAAGGCATCGCCATCGCCTGTTTCAAGGATGACACGTTCTGCCAGAATCAGATCGAGACCATGTTTGCCGGGCGCGCAGAGCGCCGGAATATACGGCTCTCCGCCCGCCGCTCCCTCTTTTTTAATTCCGACCCTCTGGATTTCGTGATCGCGCTGGTCCCCCCCGAAGCGCAGGCCCCCGGACGCAAGTAGAACATTGCTCGCTCTGGCTGGCAATCTAAAGATCCTTACCTGCTTGGCTATTATCCCAAGGACGAGACCTGGGACGGGAAATATCGACGAATCACAGTGAAAGTGCGCCGGCCCGGACTGAAGGTATCATTCCGGCACGGTTACTACGCGCGTGACACGATCCGGCCTTACGATCGCGAGGAGTTTCTCGCCTACAGCCGCATCTCCGCTGCCGCAGGCTATGAATTCGATATTGCGGATATTCCCTTCAAAGCCATGCTCACGCCGACCACGGATGCCTTCGGCCGGGTGCAGACCAGGGTCGATCTGCTCATTGACGCATCCAAGGTCGCATTCAGGATAGCAGGGGACCGGCAAACGGCGAGGCTGCGCATTGCCGTTTTCGTTCTGGACGGCAAGGATAATCTTGTCGGCGAGGAATGGAAAGCGATAGACCTCCGCCTGCAGGAGGAAACCTACCAGCAGTTCCTGCGTGCGGGAATTCCCTTTTCGGCGTCCCTGGCATTGAACGGACCCAAACAGGCATTCAGGGTAGTGGTCTATGATCCGGCAAGCGACAAAATAGGCAGCAAGCTGGTGAAATAGCCCCGGTGAAGGAGAGCCATTATGCGAAAACTAAAACCCATGACACCCGGCGACCTCTTGCTGGAAGAATTTCTCAAGCCTTTGGGAATCAGCCGGTATCGCTGCTCGTTCGCTGTTTCCGCAGGAATACCCAACTCTGCAAGCAATCCCTTCAGCTGCCTGGGCATATTCACGTCAAGCAGCCACATGGGGCGAATCCAGCAATTCGGAAGCGACTTTCAGGACTTCCGGAATGGCTTCACGGGGGAAAGGGCCGTAGCTCTCCTCGATTTCCTCGACGGTCATCCCCTCCGCAAGGCAAGCGAGAATCAACGATGCCGACAGACGAGTGCCCCGAATCGCCGGTTTGCCTCCAAGTAACGCAGGATCCGACACAATCCACCGAAAACTCTTATAGGCTCGAAGGTTATAGGAATCCATAACCTCAGTATACCACCATCAACGGTGTGCTGGGTGGTAAAAAGGGGTGCAATCGGAAGTGGGACTCACTTTCGGCCCCTTGGCCGGGATCAATTTCCAGGGGGTAACGATTTTGCGGGACAAATCGACCAAAAAGATATAAATAAACATGGGTCACTTTAACCCAAG
>Ga0315277_10000362_pt1 | contig 74176 bp, 82 predicted proteins | sample YL17G05_15_MG_FD_203695 | JGI IMG/M metagenome (GOLD analysis project Ga0315277, IMG submission 203695) | Sediment microbial communities from Yellowstone Lake, YNP, Wyoming, USA - YL17G05_15 | ecosystem: Environmental > Aquatic > Freshwater > Lake > Sediment | place: USA: Wyoming | collected...
CCCCTTCTTCTTTAATTCTTTTTAAAATTTGTTCCTTAATCTCCGCAGAGACTTTAAATTGTTTTTTCATATGCTTTTATACTAGGCTCTTGTAGACTATGTGTCTAGTATATGGGGTACCTCCCAATAAAAGATTCATTCTAAGTCGCATATGTTATAAACTTACTCTCTCGTATTTATCGTTTGAGTGTTCTTGACTATAAAAGATTCATTCTAAGTAGTCGTCCGATTTTTCTTTGTCTACCTTGCTTTGTGTTTGAGTGTTCTTGACTATAAAAGATTCATTCTAAGAACACAATGGCCAATAAACTGCCTGGAGTAAGAGAGTTTGAGTGTTCTTGACTATAAAAGATTCATTCTAAGCTAACTAACTAAAATATTGATTATGAGGCCTATCCCGTTTGAGTGTTCTTGACTATAAAAGATTCATTCTAAGTTTTCGGCAAAACAGAAGTATCGGGAACTTTTACGTTTGAGTGTTCTTGACTATAAAAGATTCATTCTAAGAAATCTACAATGCCGCAATAATCATATTTCTTGGAAGTTTGAGTGTTCTTGACTATAAAAGATTCATTCTAAGCTACTACCGCCTGGTATATCCCTAAAACTTCATCCTGTTTGAGTGTTCTTGACTATAAAAGATTCATTCTAAGAAGCATGGTCATTTCAATTCACATTACAGGAATATTGTTTGAGTGTTCTTGACTATAAAAGATTCATTCTAAGCATAAAAGACAGCCCAATGGCGACAAGTGTCTTGTTTGAGTGTTCTTGACTATAAAAGATTCATTCTAAGGCTTATTTTCCTATGATGTTTACAGGCAGGACATTCTGTTTGAGTGTTCTTGACTATAAAAGATTCATTCTAAGACAGAACCAAAAAACATGGTAGTTGTATTCCATGAGTTTGAGTGTTCTTGACTATAAAAGATTCATTCTAAGCCAGGAAGAGAAGAACTATACACTCAACTTTTTGTTTGAGTGTTCTTGACTATAAAAGATTCATTCTAAGTTTGTCATTTCTTTCAACATGTTTTTTGATTAAAAGTTTGAGTGTTCTTGACTATAAAAGATTCATTCTAAGCTATGGATAGAGTAGGTATAGAGTCCGAATTACTGTTTGAGTGTTCTTGACTATAAAAGATTCATTCTAAGAGCATTTTTGCTCTAGTATTAAATAAAAATTCATTTATATAAATTATTGAAAATATCCAGAAAAATTTTGTTTTTGCAAAAATTAGCATAATATTTATAATCAAACCTTCTTTTGAGTTATTTTAAAATAATTTGGCTAACATTAGCATTTTATTTAAAAATTTTTAAAAATTCAAAAATGCGGAGGCAATGCATTTGTTTATATTCTACAATAAAATAGTTTTTTTGCCAAGATAATCCTCACAATTATATCTTTCCGTTTTAGCTTCGCAATCAGAACAAACTGGGATTATAATTAATGAAATATTTTTATTATTTAAGAGGTTTTTATTATTTAATTCATGATGAAGTTTGACTTTTAACGATTTTGTTAAATAAAACTCAAAAACCGAATATTGAATTCTTGTCCCAAATTGTTCAAAAATTTTTACTATTTTATTTCTCAAGGCATCGGAAGATGTGTCATAACTAATTAAGAAGCGCATAGGGTATATAGGCTGGCAGATCGCCAATTAAATATTTCGTAAAAGTTTTTATTTGTATTTCCAGTAATTCATATCTGCTTATTTCAATATTTAGTATTTTATCTGTATATCTATCTTCTTTTAACCATTTATTCCATTTTTCTAAAAAATTTTTAAAAGCTTTGTTATTTAGTTTATAGGATGAATCATTGTTTTGTTTGAAATCATTAATTTTTAATTCATTTCTATTAATTAAATTCCAAATAAATTTGTCTACGATTGGAGCTCGCCATTCTTCCATTAAGTCGCATACTAAGGAAGGACGTCCGTAATAATCTTGATGATAAAAACCGATGTAAGGATCCAGACCATAAATATTACATAAAGTATGAATTTCACATGATAATAATGTATACCCCAAGCTTAATAATGCATTTAGCGGATCTTTAGGCGGGTGCTTGGAGCGGTTTTTAAATACAAAATCACTATTTTTTAGTAATTTGGCCATTTTGTTGTAATATTCTCTTGTGGCATTACCTTCTATGCCAAGACATTCATTTAAGTTGGCATCTGCGGAAATAGTCATATTTATTGAATTTATTTTTTTGTTTCTAAAAGATTTTATTACGGCATTTTGCGATGCGATCTTGGCTTTAACTATATTTTGAAAAATTAGCGGGTCATTTTTTTTAGAAAACTGCGATCTTCTTAAAAAGACATTTTTGCCATAATCAAAATTTAAAGAACCTATAAATTTACCGTTATGAGTCAAGAAATGCAAATTTATTTTTGATTCATTTAAACTTTTGATTAATTTGGAGTTAATATCTCTGTATCCAACAATTATTAAATCTTTAATTTGTATTAAAGGAATTTTAATATTTCTTTTTCCATTTTTTAAGCGAATAAAGCCCTTACCTGGTTTTATTATAGTTTTAGGTTCGTAAATTAAAATAGTTGATGAGTTTTCCATATTTTTTAAATTTAATGACAATAAAAATTATAAGAGCAAGAATGACATAAATTATTATTAACTTTGTTAAAAAAAATTATGTTATTTAAATTATTTTTTATACTTAAAATTAATTTTTTGGCATCTTCTTTGTCTTTTTTCGTAAAATTAATTTTTTTTCGGCGATTACTTTGGAAAAAATATAAATAAGCCTTATTAATTTTTAATTGAAACATCTCTTCCATGCAAATTGCTTCTAGGAGCAATTGGAGTTTTAAATTTTGATATTCGCGCGCCTTTCCGCGTTTACATTCAATTGGGTATAATTCATTATTCTTTTTTCCTATTAAATCCACTTTGCCAATTAAATCATATTTTTCTGAATACAAATTAACATTTGCTATTAATTTCTCTGACTTTTCCCATTTTTTGATGAAATTCATTTTCTTAGAGTGCAAGCCGGCTCCATCTTGAATAAAAGCATTATTAATTGTATGATTGGAATAAAAGTGATGCAAATAATAAAAGCAGCTGCGGGGGCAATAAGCGTATTCGGAAATAGTAAAAATGCTTAATGGCATAAGAAATTATATATTTATTTTTAAATATTTAATTTAATCATTATGGCGAATAAAAGTCAAGTAAAAAATAAAAAAAGGATGGGATCTCTAAAATCTAATAATCTGCTTAGAGACGCATTTAAACCGCAATTAACCGAGATTAAGAGAACAATTTCTTGCGGTTTAAATCCAAATGACGACCCAAAAGCCATTTTAGATAAATGGTTTGGCGTTTATCGTGGATTAAAAGATAAAATATACGAAGAATTTTATAAAATTTATACTGATGAGCCGGAAGTTTTGATTAAGGGTGGCATAGTCAGAATGTACGAAGCAGAAAAAGACGGAAAGTTTAAGCCCTTGAGAATAAAACCAGTTTTATCCATAGCTTTAAGATGTAAAATTTGCAAAAAAGAATTCATAATTTATGAATTTCAGCCTTTTGGTAGAAAGAGTTATTATTGTTTGGGTTGTAAAAATTTAAAACATTTGCCTTTTTATAAAATTAAAAAACCCAATTTAGAAACGGGAGAGGTTAATATAGATTTTAATATTCGAGCGTTGCAGAAATTAGTAACCGAAAGAAAATTAAGAAGTAAAATAAATAGGAGTTTAACTGATAATCTTAATACTTCGTTTCCCTTACAAGAAGGTGTTTGGGCCGATGCATTGGGGGATATCGCTAGTTTTTTAAGCAAAATACGTGATGTAAAGATTGAAAATATCGGAAAGATAAAAAGAAACAAAGAAACGTTAAACAAATTAGATTCAAAGGAATTTAAAGAATGGAAAAATGAATTTATGAAGATGGGGGGCAATAATCAAGATGAGATTATTATATACAATGTAAGAGTTGGCGATTTCAATAAAGAATTAAATATTTTTAATCAGCAAAATAAAAGATGGAATATTTATGATGAAAAAAATTCAATTCCATTTTTGGAAAAACTGACTAATTTGCCCGAATTTCCTGGTAAAAAAGCCAAAACGAGAAAAGATGTTGATAAGGAAAGAAACGATAATATTACCAAGTTAGAAGGATTAGCAAATAATCAAGATTTCGTAAAATTAGGAAACGAGAAAATGGTTGAAATAATAAAAGCGACAGCTAAGAAATATAAGAGGGGATATATAGGGAGATTGTTGTATTGGTATATTGAAAATAACGGAAAAATTAGCATAGCTGAATTTATTAGGAAATTAGATTTAAGGATTAATAAACTAAAAAAACACTATCAAAGAAAACCTTGGGAGACCGCAGGTGTTTCATCTTATGTAAATCTTTTGAATTTTAAAGCTAATTTATTTTACTATTTACCCTTTAAGGATGAGGCAAGACGGCAAAAATTAGTGAATATTTATGCAAAATCAAAGGGTTTATTTTTTATTGAAAAAAAGGAAAGAGATATTTTGAGTATATCGGGTTTTGGTTGGTCGCATTCTGGTAAACCATTAAAAAATGCTGCTATTGCAAAAATTAGAGATGATAATAAAGATAAATTTTTTTTATGTTTTGCCCCTTCTAGCAAAGCTTTTTTGAAAGAAGGGAATTTGCAGTTTTTTAAACAAACAGGAGGCGGTAAGAAAAAAGCCAGCAAAACCAAAAATATTGTTTTTAAACAAGGTGGTTTTGATGAAAATTTTGAAGGCGCTTTGAAACTGGAATTGTTGTTTGGTAAAAGCGGTCAAGGTAGGAAATATTTTTATCATAAAGATTGGGGCTTAATAAATTTAATCAGCCAGTTTAGTAGTGCTAAAATTATAAAGACTAAAAATAAAAAAAATAAAGATATATATTTATGCAATTTAAGCATAAAAAGACCGGGTATTGGTTACCCTGAAAAATTAGATTGGGATAAATTCAAATTCATTGTTGGCGTAGATCGCGGTGAAAAAGTGCCAGCTGCCGCAGTGGTAATTGATAGAAAAGGGATAATTATAGAAAAAGAATTGTTTGGGGAGGACTATATTAAAGCGGTTAAAAAATACGATGGCATTAAGAGCTATTATCAAGAAAAAGGTTTTAGAATGAGTAAAAATTTGAGAGGTAAAATAAGCAATTTAAAGGAAACCTTAGTAAAGGGGATTTGTTCAAAGATTATTGCTTTGGCCGCCAAATACAAAGCTGGAATTGCTTTGGAGAAATTGGATGGTTTTAGAGGTAGGGAAAAGAAAATTATTCCTATTAAAACTTATAAAGATATAGAAGATTATTTGATTTTAAATTTAGAGTTAGCCGGACTTGCTTCAATGCGCAATAAGGGCAAATGGAATAACGGACTTTTAAAAATGATTCCAGCTTTTTATACATCAGTAACTTGTCCCAAGTGTAGCGTGGAATGGAGTGAGCGGAGAATTTATAATCCAACGATAGATAAATTCCCAATGAATATTAAAAATAAGGGAAAAAATATTGAAATTTTCGGTGAAAAAAGTAATGGCCAAAAAATTGAAGGCCAGAGCATAGAGTTGTCACGAACTATTATTGTCGGCTTTGGTAAAAATGCAGAAGAAATTAACTTAGTAGATAAGTTAAAAGAAATATTAAGTGGCAGTAGTTTTAAAAAAGATGAGATTAAAAAATGGTTAAAAATTGCATTAAATCCTAGGCCCAAACAAGAAATTTTTCATTGCAAATTATGCGGTTATAAAGAGAACGCTGATATTAATGGAGCACATAATATTGCCTTGAGAGCTTTAAAAAAGGGTAGTACTAAAATTGGGAAAAGTAAAGGTGGTATTGACATTCCTTTCTAAATAATCTAAAATTAAATTATAGACAAGAAACTTTTTTAGCTGTGTTAATTTTGTTTGACCAGCTACTTCGTTGGAGCAAACCTTCAACGCCGAAAGTTTTTGATTATAATAAGATTCATTCAGCAAAAATAACCCTAATTATTGGGTTATTTTTGTTTTAATTTTTTGAGATATTTTTAAATATCCAAATTTTTGACTGATTTGGCGTGGACTTCAATAAACTTCTTGCGGTTTTCCACCTCATCACCCATTAAAATATCAAAGACCTCATCTGCTTTAGCTGCATCCAAGATATTAACCTTTTTCATAACCCGATGTTCTGGATCCATGGTTGTTTGCCAAAGCTGGTCAGGATTCATTTCACCCAGACCTTTATATCTTTGGATAACAATTTTTTGTCCGCCTTTGGAAACTACTTCTGCTTCTTCGGCCTCTGCCAAAGCTTCGGCCGACAAATCTTCAGACGTCTCTTCTTTTACTTTTTTAGTTTTCTCTGTCTTATCTTTTATTTTAGTAAGTTCAGCAATTATTTTTTCTTTTTCTTCATCAGTATAAGCATATCTGATCTCTTTGCCTTTGGCTAAGCGGTAAAGGGGAGGTTTGGCAATAAAAATATGGCCATTAGCGATTAATTGGGGGAAATAACGGTAAAATAAAGTTAAAAGCAATGTCCTAATATGAGAACCATCAACATCAGCATCAGTCATGATAATTATTTTGCCATAGCGCAAATCCTCAATATTAAATTGTTCGCCAATATTTGTGCCCAAGGCAATGATTAATGATTTTAATTCATTGTTGGCCAACATTTTATCAATTCTTGCTCTTTCTACATTTAAAATTTTGCCGCGCAAAGGTAAAATGGCCTGAAATTCACGGTTGCGGCCTTGTTTGGCAGAGCCGCCAGCAGAATCACCCTCAACAATATAAAGTTCAGCTTGGCCCGGCTCTTTAGTTGAGCAGTCAGCTAATTTGCCAGGTAAAGTAAATCCTTCCAAAGCACCTTTGCGTAAAATTGTTTCGCGGGCAGTTTTGGCTGCCAGACGCGCTTTGGCTGCTAATAAACATTTGCCAATAATACTTTCTGCATCGCGCGGATGTTCTTCTAAGAAAATGCCAAAATATTCATTCATGATCGTGTCTACAATTGATTTTACTTCAGCATTGCCTAATTTTGATTTAGTTTGGCCTTCAAATTGCGGGTTTTTTAATTTTACGCTCACAACTGAAGTTAAACCTTCAAGCGTGTCATCACCAGTTAAATTTTCATCTTTTTCTTTAAGAATATTTTTGTTGCGGGCAAAATTATTCAAGGTTCTGGTTAAAGCTGTTTTAAAACCAGCCAAGTGCATGCCGCCTTCAGTAGTGAAAATATTATTAGCAAAAGTTAAGGTGGTTTCATTAAATTCATCAACATATTGTAAAGCAATTTCCACTTGAACGCCCTCTGCTTCCTTTTGAACGTAAAAAACATTATCATGTTTTGGCTCTTTGGTGTGATTTAGATATTTGACATACGAAGCAATACCGCCTTCAAAATAAAAAGTATAGCTGATTTTATTTTTTCTATCCCTTTCATCCAAAATAACTATTTTGACGCCTTTGGTTAAATACGCTTGTTGTCTTAAATGGTTTAAAATTAATTTTATTTTAAATTCCAGGGTTGTAAAAATTTGAGGATCAGGTTTGAAATAAATAGTTGTACCAGTGCCACGAGCAGGTTTGACTGCTTTAACTTTGTTGGTTGGTTTGCCGCGCTTGTATTCTTGAACCCATAATTTGCCATCTCTTTTAACTTCAGCGCGCATATATTCTGAAAGCGCATTAACCACAGAAACACCGACGCCATGCAGACCCCCAGAAACTTTATAGCCGCCTTCACCGAATTTGCCACCAGCATGAAGCTTGGTTAAAACTGTTTCTAAGGCCGACACCTTGGTTTGGGGGTGAATTTCTACTGGAATGCCACGGCCATTATCTTCAACACTAACCATGCCGTCAGTAGTTAAGGTCACAACAATTAAATTACAAAAGCCAGCCATGGCTTCATCAATGGCATTGTCAACAACTTCCCAGACCAGATGATGCAAGCCAGCTTCAGCTGTATTGCCCACATACATGCCTGGTCTTTTTCTTACTGGCTCTAAACCTTCTAAAACAGTAATTTGTTTGGCTGTATATTCACTGGTGGCTTTAGCTTTGTTTTTTAATTTCGGAGGAGCTTTTGGAGACATAGGTTATATTAGGTTAAATGATGTTTTATGGAGTTATATGAGGTTGGTATAAGTAAATAAGCGACGATTTTCGCATCGCTTTCTGAATTAATTATATCATAGTTTACAGTTTGGTTCAAGCCTAATTTTTACTCAAATTAGTTAAAATGGTATAATGTAATTGTGAATTCCGAATTATGAAAGCTGAAATCTGATGTAACATACATTTCATAATTCAGAGTTCAGATTTCAGAATTAAGAAAGTATATGGTCAATGAAGATAAATATTACGAAAAGCAGCTGGGTTTTTCTTATTGGTATGTAACCCATAGAATTTTGTTAAAAAATATTTTAACTGCTTTTTTGATTGTTCTTGACATTGTTTTGATTGCTTTTAATCTTTATCTAGTAATTTTAAATTTAGCAATTTTGCAGAAAGATTATCAGCTGATATTGACGAATTTTGTCAGCGCTAATCCTGATTACACAATTTTAAGGCAAGCAAGCTTACCGCCGGAAATTAAGGTGACTGGCATTACAACTTTTCAAAATGACAAAGGCTATGATATCATAGCAGAAATAAACAATGCTAATCCAAAATGGTCTGCCACTTTTGATTATCAGTTTCAGCTGGGGAAAAATTTATCATCTTTAAGGAAAGGCTTTATTATGCCTGGTGAAAAAAAGAAAATATTGGATTTGGCAGTAACAGACGGTAATCTGGTTTCCCAAATTGTTTTTTCTAATGTAAAATGGGAAAAACAGATTGATTTTGCCAAGCTTTATCAAGAGAAATTTAAATTTGACATAAGAAATATAAAATATATTCCTGCTCAAGAATTGGGTATTGGCGAAAAAGTACCAGTCAGCCGTGTTTCCTTTGAGATAGAAAATTTAACAGCTTATAATTATAAAAATATCAATTTAATAATACTTTTGAATTCCAGTGGCCAGCTCGCGGCAGTAAATCAAATACCAACAGGGACTTTATTAAGCGGACAAACCAAAAGTTTTGATGTTAATTTTTTCCAGCGTTTGCCTAAAATTGATAGCGCTGAGATAATTCCTGATCTTAATATTTTTGATACAACAATCTTTTTGAAATTCTAAAATTGGGGTATAATGTTTGATTATGAAATTTAATAGAATAAATTTAGCCTTAAAAAAGTTTGATTGGCTTTTATTTATCACTATTTGTCTTTTAATGATTTTGGGTCTAGTAATCATTTATAGCGTGGCTAAAGGCAGCGGCAGTGAGCAGAGTTTACTAAATTTTAAAAAACAAATAGTTTTTTTTATTTTGGGTCTATTTTTAGTTTTTATAATTGCTATATTTTTTGATTATCGGATTTTAATCAAGTATAATGCAATCTTATTTGGCTTGGCGATAGTTTTATTAGTAGCGGTTTTATTTTTCGGCAAAACGATTAGAGGTACAACTGGCTGGTTTAAATTTGGTATTTTAGCTTTTCAACCTGTTGAATTTGTAAAAATATTTTTAGTGGTTTATCTAAGTAAATTTTTTAGCGCTAGAGCCAAATATCTTAGTCAGTTTAAATATTTAGTTCAAAGCAGTTTAGGCGTTATTTTAATCATGATTTTAGTCATCTTGCAGCCAGATTTTGGCACAGCCCTGATTATATTTAGTTTATGGTTGATTTTAATTTTATTAACTGGCTTAAGAAAGAGTCATTTTGTTTTGCTGATTTGTTTAATGTTAATTTTTAGCTCTTTACTTTGGTTTTTTATTTTGCAGGATTATCAAAAAGAAAGAATAAGTGTTTTTTTAAATCCCAATTTAGACCCGCTGGGCCGTGGTTATAATGTTAGTCAAGCCAAAATTGCCATTGGTTCTGGTCAGCTTTTTGGCAAAGGTCTGACTTTTGGCTCACAAAGCCAATTGAAATTTTTGCCTGAAAGCCAGACAGATTTTATTTTTGCGGTTTTGGCTGAAGAATTAGGTTTAGCCGGCATTGTTTTACTTTTAAGTTTAATGGCTTTTTTGTTTTTTAGATTAATAAAAATAGCTCAAAATTCAAGGGATAATTTTGCTTTATATCTAATTGTTTCTACTATTGCCTTGTTTTCTATTCAGATTGTGATTAATATAGGTGGAAATTTGGGCTTGCTGCCAATTACAGGCATAACTTTGCCCTTTGTGAGTTATGGCGGCAGTTCTTTGCTTGCTAATTTGCTTTTTATTGGATTGATTGAATCTATTGTGATTAGGGAATAAATTAAGGCTTAGTAGTTGACAAAATTTTAAAAATTTTTTATTATGATATAAATATAATTAAACAAATTTCAGTGAAGAAGAATAAATAAAAATTTATGGCAAATTATTCGCTTAAAGCTCAAATTCGGGAGTTAACAGGCAAAAAAGTAAAAAGTTTGAGAGAACAAAATTTAATCCCCGCGGTTTTATATGGACATGGTTTAAAAAACCAGAATTTGTTAGTGGCAAAAAATGAATTTCTTAAAATTTATGATCAAAGCGGTGAAAGCAGCTTGATTGACTTGCAGATCAAAGAGGCCAAGCCAGTAAAAATTTTGATTCATGATTTACAGAGAAATCCAGAAAATGATGAAATTATTCATATTGATTTTTATCAAATTAAAGAAGATGAAAAAATCAAAACTCGTGTTAAATTGGAATTTGTAGGTGAAGCGCCAGCAGTAAAAGAATTGGGCGGAGTTTTGGTTAAAAATTACGATGAAATCGAGGTTGAATGTCTGCCTAAAGATTTGGAATTAATACCTTCAGTTAAAGTTGATTTGTCAACCCTAAAGAATTTCAATGAGGCAGTCCATATTAAGGATTTAAAAGTGCCAGCTCAAATTAAAGTTTTAGCTTCACCTGATGAAGCCGTGGCTTTGGTTACCGAGATTAAGGAAGAAAAAATAGCAGAAGTAAAACCGATTGAAGAAATTGAAGTGGTTAAGAAAGAAAAACCTGGTGAAGAAGTTGAGGCTGAAGAAAAAATAGAAGAAAAAACAGAAGAAAAGACCCAGCCAGAAAAAAAATAATACAATCAAAATATACTCCAATCTTTTGGGGTATATTTAATTAAATAAAAAATATAAAATTCAAAAGACAAAAATAATGAAAAAAAAATTTTTATATCTAATAATTTTTAGTTTTATAGTAATTATCTTGAGTAGTTGTACTTTAGTTAGGATTTTGAATTATAAGTTATTCAGCGAACCCAGGTTAAATTTAGGGGAAATTGGAAAAAAAGAACCTGAAATATTACGTCGGAAGATTGATGGTCAGGCAGTTATTTCTCAAAATGTTGCCAATTTATATCCCGTGGCTATTATGGTGGAAAATGAAATTGATTCTTGGCCGCAAAGCGGTTTGGATAAGGCTAATTTAGTGATTGAAGCTATTACCGAAGCTGCAATTACGCGCTTTGTCGCTTTTTATGCCACTAATGAGGATATAAAAAAAATCGGCCCAGTGCGTTCAGCCAGGCCTTATTATTTAGATTGGGCCGATCCTTATCAGCCGCTTTATATGCATGTTGGCGGTTCACCTGAAGCTCTTAGTAAAATAAAAAGTGCTGATTATTCCTTGATAGCTTTAAATCAGTTTTTTAATGGTCAATATTATTGGCGGGATAAATGGCGCTATGCACCGCATAATGTTTACACTTCTTCAGAATTGATAAAACAATCCTTGGCAGATAAAAATTTAATTGAGCCAGCAGATTATCAGATGTGGAAATATAAAAATGATTTGGATTTAGAAAAAAGACCTGAGCAAGTAAATGATATTGTAGTTAATTTTGCCCAGCAATTTTATAAAGTTCGTTGGCAGTATAACAGAAGTGAAAATAATTATATCCGCTATCAAAATGGCGAAATTCATAAAATGAGCGATGGAGAATGGATTAAGGCAAAAAATATAATTGTCCAGCTCAATGAAATGGTGGTTTTAGATGAAGTGGGTCGCAAAAGAATTACAACTTTAGGCGAAGGCAAGGCTTGGATTTTTAGAGATGGCGAGGCAATTGAAGCTAAGTGGAAGAAAGATGAGATTAACCAAATTACAAAATATTATGATAATAATGGCAATGAAATTGAGTTTAATGGCGGCACAACCTGGATTGAAGTAATTCCAGACGAGGAATATATCAGATATTAATTCTGAATTCCGAAGTCTGAAATTTGAAATAATAAAAAAGAGCAAACTTTTTAGGTTTGTCTTTTTTATTTGGTTATTTCTGCTACGCGATCAAATCCGCAGAGATCTTTTTTAACTTGAAATTTATATTTGGGCAAGGCTTGTTTGGCTAAATTTTTAATTTTTTGAGCTTGTTTATGGCCAATTTCTAAAAAGATTGCTTGTGGTTTTAAATTATATTTTTGAATCTGGGCAAAAAGCTGGCGGAAATATTTTAAGCCATCTGGTCCGCCATCATAGGCAATTTTTGGTTCAAATTTTAAGCCAATTGTATTTGAGGAAGGCAAAAGATTTTCTTCTTTATGATCAAGATAGGGGAGATTGGCAACTACTATGGAATTCCGAATTACGAAATCTGAATTCTGTAGTTTTATTATTGGTATTAAAAGATTACCCTGGAGAAAGTTAATTTTAACCTTGTATCTTTTGGTATTTTGTTTGGCAACAGCTAAAGCTTGTTTGGATATTTCAGTACCATAAAATTGACCCGGGAGATTTTTAGCTAAAGCAATGATAATGGCACCTGAACCGACGCCGATTTCAATGATCAGGCGAGCTTTTTCTTTTTTAATATAATTTAAGGCCTCTTCAACTAAAATTTCTGTTTCAGGGCGGGGGATTAAGGCATTTTTATTGACTTTAAAGTCCAAACCATAAAATTCTTTGTGTCCGAGAATATAGGCAATAGGTTCGCCTTTTAGGCGGCGTTTAAATAACTTTTGAAATTTATTGAATTGTTTCAAAGTTAAATTTTTTTCCGGATATTCAAAAAGAAATTCCTTGGGTTTTTCTAAAATTTTAGTTAATAAAAGCTCAATATCTAGAATTGGGCTTGAAGACGTCTTCTTTAATTGGGCTGAATATTGAGCGATAATATTTTTGATATTCATAATTTGAACTCTGAAAGCCGAATTATGAAAGCCGAGTTTTTCGGAATTCAGAATTCGGAATTAAAAATTATTCATCAGCCTCTTTTAAGGCATTTATCATAGAATCAAGATTGCCATCCAAAATCGTATTTATATTATGCCAGCTTTCTTTAATGCGGTGGTCAGTAATTCTGTCTTGAGGGAAATTATAAGTGCGTATTTTTTCAGCACGCATAGCAGAACCGATTTGGATTTTTCTTTTGGCTGTAATTTCTTTCATTCTTTTCTCTTCTTCAAAAGCCAAAAGGCGTGAGCGTAAAATTTCCATGGCTTTTTCTTTATTTTGCAATTGTGATCTTTCATCTTGGCAGGAAACAGTTAAATTTGTAGGGATGTGGACTATTCTGACAGCTGAATAAGTTGTATTAACGCTTTGGCCGCCATGGCCGCCAGCGCAGAAAGTATCAATCCTTAAATCTTTAGGATCAATTTTAAAATCTACTTCTTCAGCAATCGGCAAAATCGCTACTGAAGCTGTTGAAGTGTGCACTCGGCCGCTTTTTTCTGTTTCTGGCACTCTCTGAACGCGATGGACGCCGCTTTCATATTTCATTGTGCCATAAACATTATGGCCTTTTATTTCAGCAATCACTTCTTTAAAGCCGCCCAGGCCGATTTGATTTGAAGAAAGCAGGTTTATTTTCCAGCCTTTGTTTTCAGCATAGCGTGAATACATACGCAATAAATTAGCTGCAAATAAAGCTGATTCATCACCGCCAGCCCCAGCTCTGATTTCCAAAATTACATCTTTTTTGTCATTAGGATCTTTGGACGTAAGAAAAATTTTTATTTCATTTTCAATTTTTTGTTTTTCTGTTTCTAAACTTTTTAATTCTTGCTCAGCTAATTCTTTAAGCTCTTTAATTTTCAATGAATCCTTGGCTTCTTTTAGGCCCTTATTAATTCTTTCCAATTTTTGGATTTTTTGATAAATATCTTTGTAATCAGCAAATTCCTGGCTGGTTTTTTTATAAATTTCTGGATTAGAAACCAAAGCAGAATCTTGCAGCTGCTTTTCAAGTTCTTGATATTTGTCTATAATTTTTTGGTATTCTTGGTGCATAAATATGGGTAAACTTAACCACTAAACTATACTCACGAAAATTCACGAAATTGCGTAAATAAAAATTTAGTGTTATTTTGTGTAAAAATTTTGTGGTTCAGCTTTCATTATATCACAAAACCCCCAAAGAAGTCGGGGGTTATTAGTTTTATATCTAAATAACTCCCTTCGGTTTAACGAAGGCGAGGGTAGTAGTTATTTTTTTGTTTTGGCTGCTTTTATTTTGGTTTGGGCTGCTTTTTTGGCTTTTTTGCCTTTTCTGACTTTGGCAATCTCTTCTTTTTTAGCTGCTCTTTGCCTGAATTTATCAACTCGGCCAGCAGTATCAACCAGTTTTTGCTTGCCCGTGTAAAAAGGATGGCAAACTGAACAAAGCTCAACATGTAGTTCTGGCACGGTTGAGCCAACTGTAAAAGAATTGCCGCAGGCACAAATTACTTTGGCATTGGCATGGTATTGGGGATGGATTTCTTTTTTCATAGCGCTACGAATTACAAATCCGTACAAATATACGAATTATAGTTTATTATTAGATAAAAAGAATATATCATAAAAAAATAAAATTGGCAAGTTTTAGCAGTACTTTTGAATATTTATTGTATTTTAGAAATAAATATGGTATAATATAATCAACATATGAAGAAAAAGACAAGTAACCAGTATTTTTCTAATTTTTGCAATAAAAAAATACATATTTTTTTGTCTTTGTTTTGTTTTATTTTTAGCGCTACTTTTTTAAGTGTTTTATTTTTGCATTTTGTTAAGTCAGCTAATTTTAGCTACAATGAAGATTTTACAACAACAGCATATAAAGACACTGCTACCACAACCGGTGCCTGGAACATAAATTTAAAAGAAGCTACCCTTTTAGGAAATACCTGGGTTGATGTAGAAGAAAGCAAAGATTCGCCTTCTATTTTAACTGGCGTTATTAGGGATGTCGCCTTAAATTCATCTAATAACCCTTATGTTGTTTTGGAAGACGCTGGTGATATTTATTTTACTAAATGGACACCTGGTGTTGGCTGGACTGATATGTTGAATAATCCGGGCTATGATAATATTTCTCAAACTGCGGGAAGTTCTGACAATCCCCAATTATTAATTGATAATCTGGATAATCCTTTTGTAATTTGGAATGAAGATGTCAGCGGCAATGTAGAAATATATTTTAGCAAATGGACGCCAGGTACTGGCTGGACAGATATGCTGAATAATCCAGGCAATGAAAATATTTCAAATACGCTAGGACCTTCATATATTATTAATCCATCAGTGCGTCATCCATTTTTTCAATTAGATTCAAATAATTTTCCCTGTGTTATTTGGTTAGAAGGGTATGGTTATAGTCGCGAAGTATATTTTAGAAAATGGACTCTTGGTAGTGGCTGGACTAAATTGAATGGTCTTGCTGGTTATGATAATTTATCAGGTGTAGGTGCAGGATCTCCAAATTTAAAATTGGATAACAATGATAAACCATATGTTATTTGGCAACTAGGATCAAATGTATTTTTCACAAAAGGCACTTTTGGCGGGATTTGCGGAGCTGGAGTAACATGTTGGACTAATATGGCAGGAACTGCTTTGGGATCAGAAAATATTTCAAATACAACTAAGGCAGATCAACCATATTTACAATTGGATTTGTCAGGAGCGCCAGTCCCATATGTAGCTTGGACAGACAGTTCAACGGGCTATGCTGAAACTTATTTTACCAAATGGACAGCAGGCACAGGCTGGACCACCATGGCTGGCAATAAAATTTGCCATTTTGGCACTAATAATGGCACGATCTGCCTTTCTGATTTAAATTGCACTGGTGGAGGAAAGTGTAAAGGGTTTAATAATGTTTCTAATACAAATTTTCATGCTATTGATCCAAGATTAAGCGTTGATACAAATACCATCCCTTATAACCCATATATTACTTGGCTTGATGACAGTATTGTTCCTGAAAGAATTATCTTTATAAGTAAATGGACGCCTGGTACAGGCTGGACTGATATGGCTGGCAATTTGGGCTATGATAATATTTCTCCGGGCTATAGTTCAACGCATAATGATTTGGAAATTGATTCCTTGGGAAATCCCAACATTGCTTACCAGCAACTGGGGGCGGGCTTTACTACCCATTTTACAAAATGGAATGGTTTGACCTGGGCAGGATCTGACGGACTTGATAGGGATGGAAATCCCAGTACCTTTGAAAATGATTTTATTGGAAATGGAGCCGTACCTTTTATGGTTTTAGATTCTAATGATATTCCTTATATAAATTTTTATTATGGTCCTGCAATAACCAAATGGCTGCCTACCTATAAATTAAGTTCAGTAATTCAATCCACAAATATCAATGGTTATGGCGGCAATGTACCCAAAGCAACTTTGAATGCCACGGAGATATTAAATGGCCAAACCATTAATTATTTTCTGTCCAATGATGGCGGCGCAACCTGGGAAGCAGTGACCAGTGGCGTAGAGCATGTTTTTGCCAGCCCTGCTGGTACAGATTTGCTCTGGCAGGCGCAATTAGCTACAGGTAATCCTAATATCACGCCAATCATAGATGATTTAAGTATTGATTATGAATCTTTGGCTAGCTTTTCAGCTATGCCAGCTAGTTTGCCTAGTGCGCCTAGCAATTTAAGCTGCCAAGCTATAAGTTCAGATATAATCCGCTGGAACTTTACAGATACAGCCAGCAATGAAACCGGCTTTAAGCTTTACGGACCAGAGGGATTAATCTTAGATACAGAACCAAATATAGTTACAGATTTAAGTTATTTTGATGAAATCAATTTGCAGCCTAATACTCAATACCAAGACAGATATGTAAAAACATTCAATGGGGGAGGTGAATCAGTTGCTTCCAATACAGCTAGCTGCTATACCTTGGCAAATCCGCCCCTAGAACCACTCATTGGCGAAGTAACAGCAGGCAGCATAGTGGTCAAGATCAATCCAGGGGATAATAATCCGCCAAACACAGAATATGCGATTAAAGAATTAAACAGCAATGAGTATATAAATCCAGACGGGACTTTTGGTTTAAGCGAGAATTGGCAAAGTTATGCTAATTGGGGAGGTGAAAACGGGGTAGCAGTTAGCGGAGAGCCTTTGCCAGCCAGTCAGTCATTAAATTATAATGTTAATGCGCAATTTAAGATAAGCTTGGCGTCAGGGCAAAGCTATCAGTTTGCAGTTAAGGCCAGAAATGGGGACGGAGTAGAAACAGCCTTGTCAGGCGGAACAGAAACCACAACTCAAGGCGGAGCACCAGCACCAGTCCCAACACCGCCAGCTACACCACCAGCCACACCACCAAGTACACCACCAGCCACACCACCAAGTACACCGCCTGCAACACCGCCAGTCACACCTCCAGTTGTGCCGACTCCTCCAGCAATTCCGCCAGTTCCACCAACACCGCCAAGCACACCGCCAGTTCCACCCCCAGTACCACCAGCAGTATCTGGCTCGCCCTTAGTGCCTGGTGGCAATTTGCCAGTCATTGGTTCAGTTATATCAGCAATAAATCAGAATGAGACAACTAAATATTTGCAGGAAAAGTTTCTAGATAATCCCCAGGTAGAAACAGCCAGCCAAAATGTGGCAACACCTGTATTAGTAGTATTGGCAGTATTAAATACAGTGCCAGCCGCTTTAGCTATTACAGTAAATGTTCTGCCTTATTTGCATTTAATATTTATAGAGCCATTCTTATTGCTCTTTAGGAAAAAGCGCAAGAAATGGGGAGTAGTCTATGATGCTTTAACCAAACTGCCTATTGGTTTGGCTGTAGTGCGGCTTTACAGCAAAAAAGACAAGCGATTGATCCAGACCAAGGTGACAGACAAAGAAGGCAGATATATTCTGATAGTCAAAGAGCCAGGCAGCTATTATTTAAGCGTGACTAAGCCAGAGTATAATTATCCGACCAGATATTTAAGAGGAGATGTTCAGGATTTTAAATATTTGGACTTATACCATGGGGAAGAGATAGAGGTTAAGGAAAAAGAAGGTGTAATCACAGCCAATATACCGTTGGATCCTAAAGAAAGGAAAGTCTTAACTGAAAAAGAGGCAATCAGAAGCTATTTAATCAAGAATTCCAGATTAGCCGTGTCATATTTAGGCATGATCTTGGCGCTTTTGATAATCTTGATCTATCCGACAGCCATAACCATTGGCTCATTTGTCCTCCACATAGTCTTATTTTTAATTTTCAGACGTTTGCTGGTGCCGCTCAAACCCAGAAGCTGGGGCATTGTTTATGACCAGAAGACCAAAGCGCCGCTTACTTATGCGATTGTCAGAATTTTTGATATCAGATTTAACAAACTGTTAGAAACTCAAGTGACTGATACGCGGGGACGCTATGCATTTTTAGTAGGCAAAAACCAGTACCAGCTTTTGACAGAAAAGCAGGGTTATCAAAAGAAAGAGATTAAGCCAGTTGATCTGCTGAAAAAAGAAACTATTGTTAATTTGGATATTGGCTTGGCAAAGGTTAAATAAGGTTTATTAGATTAAGGGCTTGCATTTTTTTTATTTTATGCTAAACTAATAATCGAGTTTAAAATTCTATAATTTTTTAATTTTAAATTTTTAATTTATTTTTATCTCTCACACCTGATAAAAATTTTCCTTGTCTAGACACAATTTTTGTCTAGATAGCTATCAGGTGGAGGTTGAAAGGAAAAATATGACAAAAATTCCAGAAATTTTAGAGCTTTTGAAGGCTGGGGCGCATTTTGGCCATCAATCCTCACGCTGGCATCCAAAAATGAAACCATATATTTTTGGTACTAGAAATGAAGTGCATATCATTGATTTAGAAAAAACTAGCCAAAAATTGGCAGAAGTTCAGGAATTTATTAAAAAAGTAGTTTCCACTGGCGGAACTATTTTATTTTTGGGTACAAAAAGGCAGGTTCAGTCAATATTGGAACGGGAAGCGACAAGATGTGGCATGCCTTATATTAATGGGCATTGGATTGGCGGTTTTTTAACTAATTTTCCGACTGTAATTAAATTAGCCAAAAAGTATAAAGATTTGGTTAAAAAAAGAGATTCAGGCGAATTAAATAAATATACCAAAAAAGAACAATTAGACTTTGAAAAAGAAATTGCCAAGCTTAAAGCAATGGTTTTTGGCGTTAAAGACGTAGAGAAACTGCCAGAAGTAATTTTTATTTGGGATATTAAAAATGAAAAGACAGCTTTTAAAGAAGCTAAAGTTAAGCGCGTGCCTATAATTGGTATTTGTGATACTAATACTAATCCAGAAGATATTGATTATATTATTCCTGTTAATGATGATGCAACTAAAACCATTAATTTAATAATGACCTATATTGCTGATTGCGTAATTGAGGCTAAGAGTAAGTTGCCAGAAGTTGAAAAAAAATAGTGAATTTATTATTAATTTTATAATGATATGAAAATTGATTTAGATTTAATAACTAAATTAAGAAATCAAACTGGCGCTGGCGTGGCTGATTGCCGCGAAGCTTTAATAGAAGCTGATGGCAATTTAGAAAAAGCAGTTGAAATTTTAAGAAAAAAAGGAGCTAAAATTGCCAGTAAAAGGGCTGATAAAGAAGCTAAAGAAGGGATTGTTTATGCCTATATTCATGCCAATAACAAAGTGGGCGCTTTGCTGGAATTAAATTGTGAAACTGATTTTGTGGCTAAAAATGAAGAATTTAAAAAATTAGCCCATGATTTGGCTATGCAAATTGCAGCTCAAAGTCCGCTTTATATTGCACCAGAAGATGTGCCTGAAGATGTTTTAAATAAGGAAAAAGAACTTTATAAGGACCAGCTTTTAGCCGAAGGAAAGCCAGAAAAAATGTTAGATAAAATAATAGAAGGGAAAATCAATAAATGGTATGAAGAGGTTTGTTTGCTTAAACAAACATTTATAAAAAATGAAGATATTACTGTAGAGGATTTAATAAATGAAAAAATTGCCAGTTTGGGTGAAAAAATTAAAATAGGCGGATTTTGCCGCAAGCAGATATAGTTTACATATCTACAAATCTCTACAAATACTACGGATATTTCCTACTTTAATTATTTGTAGATCTGTAGCCAATTTGTAGATTCGTATCAATATGAAAATTGCTGTAGTACAATTTAATATGTGGGAAAAACCGGGGAATTTTCTGATTGGCGAAATTGAATTAAAAATTAATGACTATGTTATTGTAGAAACAGAAGCTGCTTTGGAAATAGGCAAGGTCATTGAAATTAATGAAATTGACCAAAAAACTTTTGAAACCTTAAATCACGCAGGGGAATTAAAATCGATTATCAGAAAAGCGGCTTTAAATGATCTGGAAATTTTAGAAAAGTATGAAAAAAATAAAGAAGAAGTAATGGACTTTTGCAAGAAAATGATAATTAAAAATCTTCTGCCGATGAAATTAATTGATGTGCATTTTTCTTTTGATGACAAAAAGATTACCTTTGCTTTTATTGCCAATGGTAGAGTGGATTTTCGGCCATTAGTAAAAGACTTAACTCGCCATTACCAAAAAAATATAAGGTTGCAGCAATTAGGCGTGCGCGATGAGGCCAAAATAGATGGTGATGTGGGCGCCTGCGGCATACTTCAGTGCTGTAAAACCTATCTTAAGGATTTAGGAAACGTTAATGCTGAACAGGCTCAATTGCAGCAAGTTTCCCATCGCGGAGCTGAAAGGCTTTCCGGGATTTGCGGCCGGCTAAAATGCTGTTTACGCTATGAAAACGAAGTCTATAAAGAATTAGCTGAAAAATTTCCTGCTTTAGGCAGTAAGATAAAAACTCCTATGGGCAAAGGTGAAGTTGTAGAGTGGCACATTTTAAAACAGACAGTAAATGTCAAATTAACAGAGGCTGAGGAATCAGTCATAGAAGTGCCCTTGGAAAAAATAAGCTAAATTTTTAACTATTTCAAAAAAAGTAAAAGTCCTCTATAATAAAGATAGGGGGCTTTTATTATTATTTTAAATTTAGTAAAATATAATTAAGAAATTAATTAGAATATATGCCCAATAACAACTTTAAAAAAACAAAAGCAGCTATTAAGAGTCTAGATTCAAAAGCACTTATCCTTTTGAAGCTTTTAATTCTATTTGTAATTTTACTTTTACCTTTGGCTTGTATTTTTTTTGATATATCGCACACAATTTCAAATTATAAACAGCTAAAAACAGGCCGGGCTAGCTTGCAAAATTTAAATGAGCAAAAGAAGGTTGGCAGTGAGTTTAATTTTGAAGCACCTTTGCCTGCAGAACAAATGGGCAGCCTATCCAATGTTTCCAAAGAAAAAATAGATTCACTTTTTGATAATCTTAAAAAATAATTTTAATAATTAATGTAAAATTTATGGTTAAAATAGTGGCTATTAATGGCTTTGGCCGCATTGGCCGCCAGGCTTATAAGGCAGCCATTGATTTAAAATCAAAATTTAAAGTAGTGGCAGTTAATGATTTAACTGATCCGCCAACATTGGCTTATCTTCTAAAGTATGATTCTGTTTATGGCCAATGGAAAGGACATGAAGTTAAAGCAACCAAGGATTCAATAATAGTAGATGGTCAAAAAATTAAGGTTTATGCGGAAAAAGATCCTAGCCGTTTGCCCTGGAAAAAACTTAAAGTTGACGTGGTTATTGAATCAACCGGCTTTTTTACAGAAAAAGAGGGAGCTAGTCTTCATTTAAAGGCAGGAGCTAAAGCTGTTGTTATTTCAGCTCCGACTAAGTCCGAAGATATAAATACTTATGTGATTGGCGCAAATGAAAAAAAATTAAAAAAAGGTGAACAAATCGTTTCTAATGCTTCCTGCACCACTAATTGCACTTCTCCGGTCATGTCTGTTTTATCTAATAAATTCGGCATAAAAAAAGCCATGTTAACAACTGTCCATGCCTACACAGCTACGCAAAAATTAGTTGATAGTGCAGATGCCAAAGATCCAAGGAGAGGCAGGGCAGCCGCAGCCAATATAGTGCCTTCAACAACTGGCGCAGCGAATGCTGTGATTCAAACTTTGCCAGAACTTAAAAATAAATTTGATGGGCTTTCAATCAGGGTGCCTGTGATTACTGGCTCCTTAATTGATGTGACTGCGCTTTTAAGGAAAAAAGTCACGGTTAAACAGGTTAATAATGCTTTTATATCAGCTTCCCAAAATCCATTGTATAAAGGCATAATTGGCGTAACCAAAGATCCAATTGTTTCTACTGATATTATTGGTACTACTTTGTCAGCTATTGTCGATTTAGGAACTACCAAAGTAGTTGGTGGTGACTTAGTTAAAGTTTTGGCTTGGTATGACAATGAATACGGTTATTCCTGCAGATTAGTGGAAATGGTAGAGATGGTGAAGATTTAATTCTGAATTCTGAAAGCCGAATTCTGAAATTTGGATTGATTATTGATTAATGATAATAAGCGCTTCAGAGAAATGGGGCGCTTTTTCTTGACATAAAATAAATTCTGTGATATAATTATTTATTCAAATAGAGAATAAATCTAATTTCAAAGGAGGTATAAAATGAGTCGGAAAGTGGTAATAGGGTATGTTATTTTAGGCATTGTGATATTCTTCGTTGTTTCAAATTGGTGTTCTTATTTAATGAAGGTGCACGAATTAAAAAAATTGCCAAGCGTGCAAGATGCACAGCTGTATTTCGACAGTTACAAACAAAAAAATCCAGTACCGAATAATTGTTCTATCCATGGTCCAATTGACACAAATGATTGGAAACAGAGAGCAAAAGTTTATACCTTTGTTTATGATTGCGAAAAGCCAATAAGTCCGGATAGCAAACTAAAAGAGCTTGATCTAAGATATTTATTCGTTGTTTGTTCTTCTGGAGATTCTGGCACAGAGTTCGATATTAACTGGATTTATGAAAATATGTTGCCTTATGAGCAAGTCAAAAAAGAAGGATTTCAATTAAAAAGAGTTGTTTGTAGCTCAAAAGGGCCGATTTGAATCATCTTAAATTAAGAAGGAAATGCCTTAAAGCATTTCCTTTTATATTTGGCTAAATTTTTGCTATAATTAACCCAAGATGACTAAGAACAAATTCCAACAATTTGTTAAATTTTTGCTAAATAATAATTTGGTAATTGCCCCCCAATACAATGTTGAGGGTTATTTGCATTTAGCAGAATTAAAAAATGTAAAAGATTTATATTTGGGGACAGAACTGCCCATGGATTCCTGGAAATGGTATTTTTTACCGCCAGAGCAAAAAATGTTTGATTATTATGGCCAAAATTTTAAAGAAAGTTTGCCTAAAATAAAAAGTCAGATTTTACTCGGCGTTTCTATCCTGGATTTACAGGCTTTAACTTTACTTAATCAGGTTTTTGAAAAAGATACATATTATCAGGAAATTAAAAAGAAAACCATTGTAATTGGCACAAGCTTGGTGCCTAAGGAAAATTTTTATAAATATTTTGCTAAATTTGAAGAAGACAAATTAGAACATCTGCAGTTTGACATATTTTTAGCTGTGCAAAAAGGTGATTATAAAATTTACACTGGTTCAGAGGATGGCCAGCGTTTATTAGATAAATTTGGTTATAAAAATTATCAGCACATTGAATACGCTGGCTCAATCCGTGAAGAAGGTTTGGATCAGCAGATGCTAGTAATTAAAGATGGCATGCAAAATTATCATAATCAGAAAATTTGGGATGATTTAGGCAAACGTTGCATGCAATGCGGCAAATGTACAATTGCTTGTCCTGTTTGTTTTTGTTTTAGAATGTTTGACCAAGCTAATTTAGAAAGGGATAGCGGTTCAAGAAATAGGTGCTGGGATTCATGTTTTTACAATGAATTTACTCAAGTCGCCGGGCCCGCGCCAACTGCACCCAAACACAGATTAATGACTATAACTAGCCAAAAGATTTATTTTTGGTATGAACACCATTTTGTCAGGACGCCAGCCAGTTTTTCTTTGCCCGGCTGTGTAGGTTGCGGCAGGTGTACTAGAACTTGTCCGGCAGATATTGATATTTTTCAGACGCAGAGAGATATTTTGAAAGCCAAACAGAGAAAAAAGTAAAGTTATAGCGGACTTTAGTCCGCGGATTAATTGTGTTTTACGGGGACTAAAGTCCCCTGTAAAGTTCAAATATGATCAATGTATACAAAACTTACAAAAGCAAGATTTTAAATGTAGAAAAAGAGGGTTCTGATTCCAAGACCTTTACTTTAAGTTTGCCTTATAAAGGTTTTTCTTTTGAACCAGGCCAATATGTCATGGCTTCAATTCCTGGTTTGGGCGAGGCCATTTTTGGCGTTGCTTCAGCAATGAATGATAAAAAAAGTATTCAAATAACAGTGAGAAAGGTTGGGACTTTAACTTCAGAGCTGCATAATAAGAAAAAAGGGGATATAATTGGCATACGCGGCCCTTATGGCCGTGCTTATCCCATTGATTTAGCCAAAGGAAAAAACGTTTTACTGGTGGCTGGCGGCATTGGTATACCGCCTTTACGTCCAATAATTTTAGATGCCATAAAAAATCCCAAGAAATACAAAAAGGTTTCTATTTTCTATGGCTGTCGCGATGAAAGCTTATTAAATTATATAAAAGAATACAGCCGCTGGAAAAAAGTTTGCGATTTAAATATAACTTTAGATAATCCTACAACCAAAAAATATCCCAAGGGAGTTGTGACGACTTTATTTGATCAACAAAATATTCCAGCTGATGCTTCGGCTTTTATGTGCGGACCGCCAATAATGTACAAATTTGTTATCCAAAAGTTGATTGAAAAAGGCTTAAAACCAGAAAATATTTATGCTTCTTTGGAGCGCCACATGGATTGCGGACAGGGAGTTTGCCAGCATTGCGCCATCGGACATTATTATGTCTGCAAAGATGGCCCAGTATTTTCTTATGCTGAATTAATGAATTTTAAATCATGGTTAAGTCCCATTTAAATATTAATAATATGAATATTATTAAATGGTTAATTGTAGTTTTCGTGATAATATTGGCTGTAGTAATATTAGTAGTCGTTTTTTTAAAGCAAAGTATCGGGCCGAAAGTGCCGTTGGGTTGCTCAGAAAAAGAATATCTAGAAGCTGTAAATACTCGAGATGTTGGTTTATGCAGTAAAATTAAGTTACAAGTAGCAAATCCCTATTATAGTAATATGTGCGAAGCCCAGTGTATTGAGAGCATCGCGATCCAAAAAAGTGATCCTAACCTTTGTGAGTTTATTATTGTTAAAGATATTGGTTACGTAGAAGGGTGGGAAAACCCAAGTGAGGTCGGCTCTTATAGAGATTTTTGTTATCGTTTTCTGGCTGAAAAATTAAATGATAGATCATTATGCGATAAAGTTAAAGGCTCGGCGCCAAAAAGAATGTGTTTATATTTTTTTGGAGAACCATATATGTAATTTTTTTAGCTGTTTAAACTCGATTTAAATTATGAATTATGAAATTTAAAAAATATCCTGAACGAATATGGCGGCACCTGATTTCAATGCCTGTTATTTATTTTATGATTATCCCTTTGGTTTTATTTGATATTTGTTTAGAGATTTATCACCAGATTTGTTTTCGTTTATATAAAATTCCGATTGTTCGACGTTCGCAATATATTAAAATTGACCGCCATAAATTAAAATATCTAACACGTTGGGAAAAATTGAATTGCGCTTACTGCGGTTATGCTAATGGCTTAATGCATTATGCCTCGGTCATCGCAGGCGAAACAGAAAAATACTGGTGCGGGATTAAGCATCAAAAAGACCCAAATTTTATTCCGCCAGAACATCATAAAGATTTTTTAGAATATGGCGATGAAGAATCGTATAATAAATTAAATATCAAATAGGATGTGGGCTAAAAAAATACTGGTCAGCATTACTGGTTCAACAGATAAAGACTGGCGAGGTAAATTGAAAGAAATTGAAAAATTTAAAATAACAAAGATTGGTTTGTTTTGCGAAGTATTTACAAAATTGCAAAGAGAAAAAATATATCAGTTTTTATTAAAATCTAAAGTCAAAGAGATTCCCTTTGTTCATCTTAAAGCTGATATGGCGAAAGAAGAGTTGGTTTTTTTAAAAAATAATTTTAAAACTAAATTTTTCAGCATTCATGAAGAGGACTTTTGCAGCTTGAAAAAATGGCAAGGTTTTAGTAAAAATTTATATCTAGAAATGAATTATGATAATTATGTGAGCAATTTGGTCCAAGTTGATAAAATTGGCGGTTTTTGCCTGGATTTATCGCACTTTAAAGCAGCTCAAGTGAAAAATACCAAAGAATATCAATATGTGATGAAAAGAAAGAAAATTAAGAAATATTTTCGCTGCAATCATTTAAATGGTTACTCTTATGAGAAAAATTGCGATTTACACACTGTATCTAATTTAAAAGAATTTGCCTATTTGAAAACTTTGCCCAAATTTGTTTTCAGTGATTGCCTCGCTCTAGAGCTTTTAAATCCGATAAAAGAACAAATATATTTTAAAAAATATTTGGTTAATTTGCTTAATAAAGTATTTTAATAAAAAAAGCTGGATCAAATGATCCAGCCCAGTTGGGAAGTGCTATTAAGCATTCCATGCAGGCAAGCCTTCAAGTCGCTTTTTCTTTTGCGGCGGCGGGGTAAATAGCTTGGTGTCAGTCCCGCTGCAGGCATGCTTGCGTTTAGAGTCCGAATGGTGCAAAGGCAGAGTCTCCTTCTCCGGATCGAGTTCAAATTCCTGGTGGCAATAAACGCACTTCACCTTTTGTTTGTTGTTCATTTTCCCTCCTTGGATTGCTTATTTATCACAATCTCTTTGTGACATTTACATTTTACATTTTTATTAAAATTAGTCAAGAGATTTTAAATTATGTGCTTAAGTATCCCTTATAAAATTAAAAAGATTGAAAATAAAAAGGCGATTGTTAATTCTTTTGAAAATAAAGAGAAAAAAATTGATTTAAGATTGTTAAAAAATATTAAAATAGGGGATTGGGTTTTATGTCTAAATAATTTTGCTATTCAAAAAATTAAAGCTCAAGAAGCTCAACAAATTATTAATTTATATAATTATGACAAAAATAAATAAAGGACTTTATTTGGTTTTGGGGACTGCCTTAATATCTGGCATTTCGGTTTTTTTGAATAAATTTGCAGTTAAGGCAATCAGCAATTCCGATGTATTTACAACTATAAAAAATTTGGTGGTGGGGTTAATATTAACAGGTATTGTTTTGACACCTTTTCTTTTTAATAAATTGAAAAAAGTGACTAAAGATGAATGGTTAAAATTAGGATTGATCGGGATTGTTGGTGGTAGCGTGCCATTTCTCTTATTTTTTAAGGGTTTAAGTTTAACAACTGCTACAAGCGCAGCTTTTATCCATAAAACTCTTTTTATTTGGGTTAGTATTTTAGCTATTTGGTTTTTAAGAGAAAAAATTGGCAGATTGCAGTATTTAGCTTTAGCTTTATTATTTTTAGGTAATTTTACAATGTTAGGCTTTAAATTTATGAATTTTGGTTATGGTGAACTTTTGGTTTTAATAGCAACTTTAATGTGGGCAATTGAATTTATGATTGCCAAAAAGGTCTTAAAAAATATTGATTCAGAGATAGTAGCCTGGGCTAGAATGTTTTTGGGTTCAATCATTCTTTTGGCTTATCTAGTGGCAACAAGTCAGATCCATGAATTAATAACGTTAGATTTAAATCAATTGTCCTGGGTGGCAATTAGTTCTGCCTTGCTTTTAGGCTATGTTTTAACCTGGTATAAAGCTTTGAAATATTTACCTGCAGTAACTGTCACCTCCATTTTAGTTTTAGCTTCGCCAATTACCACTTGTTTGGAGATTATAACTAGCCCTAAATTTAATATTTATCAAATTGGGGGATCACTTGTAATTACTTTAGCTTGCGGATTAATAATTTATTCAGTAAGAAAAATCAAAAATGTCCAAGTTAGTGCCCCAAAATTCAATTGATGGTGTTTTGCGCTGCGCTAAATATGCATTCATGCCCAATTATTTCGCCTATTGCGGGCCAGATCAGAATAAAGCGCTCTTTGAATACTGTAGCCAAAACTATTACGAGCCGACTTTAAATAGGATATTGTCAGAGTTTGAAGTTATGTACCCTTATTTAAAGTTGATTGCCAGAGAAAATAAAATAAAAGATGAATTTAATCCCGAGGTGGTTGAAGCTTATTGGTTGGGCAATAATTTAACTGAAAGTGTTAATATTAAAAATTTATATCGGCATTTTACGGAAGATAGAAATTTGAGAAGCAAGCTTAAAAAGGGGCTAGTGGAAAAAGTTTTAAGTTTACAGCCAGATTTGGCCAAGCCGCATCATAATTTTCACGTCATGAATATCTGGTTGCGCGCTGGCAAACTAAATATAAATCATACTTTAAAAACAATTGATGAATGCCGGATTACCTGGGGCAAGGTTAAAAAAATAAAAAAATCCACAATTTTAGTTGATTATCAGCCATTAATTATAAAAAATGATAAAATTACTTTAGGAAAAGAGATAGAGAGAGAAGTTCTAACGCAGTTTGATAATAAAAGTTTTGTTAAGGATTTAAAATTAGGGGATATAGTTACTATCCATTGGGGCTGGGTTTGTGAAAAAATTAATCAGAGGCAATTAAATAATCTGAAAAAATATACTTTGGAAAGCTTAAATATTTTTAATCAGCAGGGCAAGGAATTTTTATATGTCTAAAAAATCAAAAAAACCATCTGTCGCCATCTTCGGACTAACAAGCTGCGAGGGCTGCCAGGTAGCTCTGTTAGATTTACATGAGAAATTTTTAGAATTAACCAAATATCTTGATATTGATGAATTTAGATTAATTGAGGATGAAAGAGAAAGATCTCATTATGACATTTCTTTTGTTGAGGGTAATCCTGTGACAACTGAAAATTTGCATATTTTAAAACGTATCAGGAAAATTTCTGATATGGTGGTCGTTTTAGGTAATTGCGCTGATTTGGGCGGGGTTTGGGAAATAAAAAATTATCATGATTTTAAAAAGCTTGGCTGTTATGTTTATAAAACCTGCAAAACTATTGAAAATAGGGAAGTGATTGAAGTGCCCAAGGCAATAGAAGTTGATTATGTAATTCCTGGCTGTCCGATTAATGCCCAGAACTTTTTAGATTTGGTTTATAGTTTATTAAATAAAAAACCCTGGGCTTTAAAAATGAATCCGGTTTGCTGGGAGTGCCAGATTAATAAAAATCCATGTTTATTGCAGCAAGGTAAAATTTGTTTGGGGCCGATTGCTGTTGCAGGTTGCAATGCTGTTTGTTTGAATTCAAGACAAGAATGCTGGGCTTGCCGAGGAATTTTGGACCAGGCTGATGAGAAAATCAGGAATTTAATAAAAATCTTACAAAATCATGACTGGAGCATAGCTGATATTTTGGAAAAAATGGAATTTTTTGGAGCGCGTGATAGGATTGAAGCAGCTTTGAATGAACCAAAGCCAGAAAAGAAAAAATAAAATAAATAAAAAAGCGGTCCAAGATTTGGGCCGCTTTTGCTATTTTTTTGAAAAGATTGTTATTTGTTATGCGATTTCAGGATAACGATCTTTGATTTTAAGCATTTCTTTAAGAGTGGCATTGAGTTCGTCGTATGCCTTGAGTGTGTGGAGAGCGTCGAGTTCTTTGCATTGATCATCCGAAAGTATTGGCCATTCCCAAAAACCTAGGATTTTTCCAGCGGAAAGTATGTCGTTTACCCTCCTGCCTGGAGCATACCAGCATTCCGGAGAACACACCCAGTTGATTTTTTCTTTCAGTTGCTTCAGGAAAACCGCTTTCCTGTCTGCCTGTCTTTTTTCCTGCTCTTCCATTTCTTTTTCTCCTTTTCCTTTTTCTTTTCTGCCTCCAAAAAGGCTTTTCCTTGCTCTTCCCACGAAGAGCTCCATGAGTAGTATGATAGCATATTTCGCTGAATTTGTCAAGGGGTTGTAATGGAAAATGTGCTAACATTTGGAAAAGAAAAAATAAGATTTTCTTGACAATTTTTAGCCCTCTTGATATAAATCAATTTATAGTGATTAAGATCGTTTTGGTCTTTTTCATTTTTTTCTACCTCCTTTAAAGAGCGCTGGGCCGTTAGGCTGTTCCTTCTTTCCCGATTTTTTTCCTTTCTTAAAAGGCCCAGCGCAGTCAATTCCAGGAGAGCTAACACGCTCTCCTTTTTAATTGACAAATTTATAAAATGTTTTATAATTCTGTTGCAATGGCCAACTGGCTATTGTGCCCCTCCTTGCGCTGGGCTCTTTAAAGATCCCATAGATGCCCCAATTTGCCCGATCCACTAGAGCCCAGCGCTTTCTCTTTTTAATTAAATTATAAAAAAATAAAGGCGAGATTTTTTCTCGCCTTTTTTGATGTTTTTAGGAAAGCCGTTGAGCTTCCTTGAACTGTTGCAGTTTTTTGATTAGATTTTCTAATTTTTCATCTCTCAGATCGGGAAATGTTGATGCGCGCTCAATGGCCATGGCAGACAGCCTCATCAGCATAGCAATTTGCTCATGGATGGGCATTTCTATCGTCTCTGAAGTTTTCGTGCCACAGGCGCCGGGCTCTTGCGTGTCATGGTCTGTCCCGCCCATGCAATAGCCACCTTCATCAATCCAGCCTCCGCAACCCAAACATCTGTTACCATCCCTTCCCGGGTACACAGTTTTTGAAGTTACCTCATAGATTTGGATAGCTTTTTCACCCAGGTAATCGGTTAGGGCATTGAAAATTGGTTGGACTTGGCTGTGTTTTCTTACCCCTCTTTGTAAAAGAGAGATGGCGTTAGCAGTTAAATTGGTTAACTGCTCCGACAGATTGGTCGTGGCAATCATGTCATTTTCCTCCTGCTTTTGATTTTGCCTGGTCTTCGCAGGCAGATCCCAAGGATCTTATTTAATTTGATTATGCCTTTTGGTTAAACAATTGTCAAATTGGGTTTTTTGAATATTTTTTGTTATAATTATAATAATTAAACAATTTAACTATTTAGTAATTTAAACCTATGACAGAATATTTATCATTTGATTTACAGCAGGCTTACAATGAAATTAAAGAGCGGGCAGAAGCTGAACCAATAACAAACAAAGAGGCCTGGGACAGTTTGGTTGAGGAATATATTAATGAAAAGCTGGATGTTGGGGAATTGGATCGGGATGAGGATAGCCAAGGCATGATTGAAGATTTGAAGTCAATGTGGTTAGAGTATGAAAAAAATTTGAATATTAGGTAATTTTATGGCTCTAAAAACAATCAAAATCAATCACATTGCTAAAATGGAAGGACATACTGGATTTGTGGCTGATATTGTTGATGGTAATGTGGTCAAAGCAAAAATGGCAACTTTAGAAGGCGCTCGTTTAATTGAGGGCGTTCTTTTGGGTCGTGATTATTATGAAGCGCCAATGATAACAGGTCGTATTTGCGGTGTTTGTCCCATTGTGCATTTTCTTTCTTCTATTCAGGCAATAGAGCATGCTTTTAAGGTTAAAGTTTCAGAGCAAACAGTTATTTTAAGAAAAATAATGGAATTAGCCCAGATTATTCATTCTCACGCCTTGCATGTTTTTTTCTTGTCTTTGCCTGATTTTTTTGATATTGAAAATGATTTAAATTTTATAAAAAAATATCCTGAAGAAACCAAAGCTGCTTTACGAGTGCGTAAATTTGCCATTGATCTGGCAAGGTTAATCGGCGGTCGGACTGTTCAGCCGCTTTCTTTGGAAGTGGGCGGTTTTAAAAAATTGCCCTCAATTGAAGAAATCAATAAATTAATAAAAAATTATAATTCGCTTCTGGAAGATGCAATAGCTTTGGCTGAATTTGCCCGTGATATTAAATACCCTAAATTTGTCAGAAAAACAGAATTTGCCGCGCTTTATAATAAAAATGAATACGAAATTTTACAAGGAGATATAAAGTTAGCTAGCGGAAAAATTTATACTGTAAAAGATTTTTATAAACAAATTCAAGAATTACACCAGCGCTATGAAAAAGTGAAGAGAACTCATCTTTTAGGCGAGCCATATTTTGTCGGCGCTTTAGCCAGGGTTAATGTTAATTTTAAGTTATTAAATCCCCAGGCCAAGAAATTATGGCAGAGTTCAAAGCTAGTCATTCCTTGCTATAATACTTTTTACAATATTTTTGCTCAAGCAGTGGAAAACGTTCATAGTCTGGAAGAAATTAAAAAACTATTAAAGCAACTGGGCAAAATTGATCAGAAAAATATCAAGGTTAAGGTTGTGCCTAAAGCAGGGGAAGGTTATAGCGCAGTTGAGGCGCCCAGAGGGCTTTTGATTGATTATTATAAATTGGATAAAAACGGTAAAATTTTAGATGTTAATATTATTACGCCAACTGCTCAATTTTTGGCTAATTTGGACGCTGACCTGAAATCTTATTTACCCAATGTTTATAAACTGCCGGTTCATAAGCGCAGGATTAAAATTAGAGCTTTAATTAGAGCGTATGATCCGTGCATTAGTTGTGCAACGCACTAAAGATTAAATAGCAAGGGCAAAATGCCCTTTGTCATCCTGAGTGAAACGAAGGATCTGAAATTAACAGATTCTTCATTTCGTTCAGAATGACAATTCCCGACAAAGGGCATTTTACCCTCTAATACAAAAATCCATGTTCCGTTTCTTTCTTATCACCAAAATCGAAGACCCCCAAAACATCATTATTTCTGATAAAGCTATTATTAAAAAAATCACCAAGGTTTTGCGCCTCAAAGTTGGTGATGCTTTGTTTTTATTTGATAACACAGGTGAAGAATACGAGGTGGTGATAAATGAATTTAAGGATAAGAAAATTTTTTGCCACTTAATTAGGAGAATTGAAATTGGGAGAGAACTGCCAATAGAAATTAATTTGTACCAGTCACTCCTAAAGAAAGATAAATTTGAATGGTTGTGTCAGAAAGTTACTGAAATTGGGGTTAAGCGCATTGTGCCAATTACCACTGAATTTTGCGTGGTTAATGAGCTGAACTCAAATAAGATTAATCGTTATAAAAAAATAATTGCAGAAGCAACAATCCAAAGCGGCGGCAAAATTCCGCCAGTTTTAAATCCAGTGATTAAATTTGTTGAAGCTGTGAAAACATTAAATCCCAGAGATTTGAATCTGATTTGCCATGAACAAGAGAAGGAGAATAATTTGCTGGAAATTTTAAGAACTCATGGCAATAAAGTAATAAACATATTTATAGGTCCCGAAGGTGGCTTTTCACCCTTTGAGATTGATTTGGCACAGCAGAATTCTTTGATACCTATTAGTTTGGGAAAGAGAATTTTACGGGCAGAAACTGCGGGAATTGTAGTCTGCGGGACCATATCTCAACTATTCGTAGATTAGTAGCTAATTAGTAGATTAGTAACCTATGCATGACCTTCATTTAGCCAATCAAATACTCAAACTTATTTTAGATTATGCTCAAAAGAATAAGCTCAAAAGAGTTATTAAAGCAGTTATTGAATTAGGGATTATATCTGAACATGGTTCTGAAATTACCCCTGAAAATTTGGAGTTTAATTTAAAATTGCTAGCTAAAGATACTTTAGCTTCAGGATTGGCTGTCCAGATAAACAAGATAAAAGGGGACAAATGGGTCCTTAAAGAGATAGTAGGTGAATAAACTTTAATTTTTTGGTATAATAAGAATATGAAGTTAAAAAGTATTACTCAACTCAAAAATTTAAAAAATAAGCGCGTTTTAGTGCGCGTTGATTATAATGTTGCCTTAAAGCATGGCAAAGTATTAGAGCCGGAAAGAATTGAGCGAAGTTTTCCAACGATTAATTACTTGCTTAAGAAAAAGGCCAAGGTTATTTTAATTTCGCATCTGGGTAGTCCTGGCGGAAAGTTTGAAAGTAAGCTGAGCTTAAAACCAGTCGCAATTTATATGGACAGCAAGGCCAAAAAACCAGTTCATTTTGTTGATGACTGTATCGGGGATAAGGTAAAGCAAAAAGTTGCCAAAATGAAAGCTGGGCAAATTTTGCTTTTGGAGAATTTGAGATTTTATCCGGGCGAAGAAAAAAATGACGCAAAATTTGCTAGCGAGCTTGCCTCACTGGGGGATTTTTATATTAATGAAGCTTTTTCAGTCTGTCATCGGGCTCATGCTTCTGTAGCTGGCATTACTAAATATTTACCTGCTTGCGTTGGTTTTAATTTAGCTGATGAGGTTATAAATTTGAATAAAGTGCTTAAAGGTTTTAAAAAGCCAGCTGTGGCAATAATTGGCGGAGTTAAGATTACTACAAAAATAAAAGTTATTGAGAATTTTTTAAAGAAATATGACCATGTTGTAATTGGTGGAGCTTTGGCTAATAATTTTTTGGCAGCCCAAAGAATTAATATTGGCAAATCAATTTATGAAAAAGATTTTTTGCCTTTGGCTAAAAAGCTGATGAAAAAAAATAAAAATAAATTAGTTTTACCGCTTGATGTCAGAATTAGCAATAATCTAAAAGGACGAGGAAAAGTAAAAATTATTAAAGTTTCTGAACTTAAAAAGATTAAATCAAAGAGTTTTTTCATTATTGATATTGGGCTTAGAACAGAATTATTTTTTGGCCGTTATATTAAACAAGCTCAAACTTTAGTTTGGAACGGTCCAATGGGCATGTTTGAAATCCCTGAATTTAGCCATGGCAGTGATTATATTGCTCAAAATGTGGCCATGACTTCAAAGGGGCCGGCTTTTGGTGTTGTGGGCGGTGGGGAAACTATAGCTTTATTAGATAAATTAGGCATTAAAAAATGGCCAGATTTTGTTTCCACTGCTGGTGGCGCTATGCTGGAATTTTTGGAAGGCAAGGTACTTCCAGGAATCAAACCATTGTTAAAATCCTAAGGGATTCAATTATCATTTTACAATTTACAATTTTCAATAAATTTACAATGAATCAATTTTCCAATAATACTTATGATTTGGAAGAGCGGACAGCTAAATTTGGCGAAGATATTATTAAATTTTGTAAAACAGTAAAGCCAAATTATATAATAATACCAATTTTAACCCAGTTAATTAAGGCCGGAACTAGCATTGGCGCTAATTATTGCGAGGCCAATAATGCTAGTTCAAGAAAAGATTTTCGCAATAAGATATTTATTTGTAAAAAAGAAGCGCAAGAAACTAAACACTGGTTAAAAATGCTTCGAGTTGCTTCGCCAGAGTTAACAGATGAAATTAATGTATATTTAAATGAGATTCAAGAATTATTAATGATATTTCAAAAAATATGCAGTTCTTTGGCCAAAAAGCAAAGTTGATAATTGATCATTGATTATTTAATGTGAATTGATAATTGAGAATTGAAAATTAAATTAGTTTATAATAAATATTTTAAGTATTAACATTAAAAGTTATGCTTCCAAAATTTAAAGAAAATCCAATCCATTATGTTTTGTCAGTGGCTTTGATTATTGTCTTAGTCATTGCTATTGGCATCTGGGCATGGAATTTGTCCAAACAGCATTATTATATTGGCAAAAATCCAGATATCCAGAGAACGATTGCTATTACTGGCGAAGGCAAAGTAACTGCTATTCCTGATATTGCGCTTGTTTCACTTGGTTTATCAACAGAAAAAAAGAAAGTTTCTGATGCTCAAGCTGAAAATTCCAAGACAATTAATTCTTTAATTGACCAGCTAAAAGGTTTGGGTATTGCTAAAGAAGATATTACTACCACAAATTACAGCATTTATCCGGCCTATGACTGGACAAATGGCAAGCAGATTTTAAGGGGCTATACTGTTTCGCAGGATGTGCAGGTGAAAATTCGCCAGACAGACAAAGTTGACGATGTCTTAAAAATTGCTGGAGATCTAAATTTAAATCAAATTGGTGGATTAACTTTTAGCATTGACCAGCCCGAAGTTTATAAGCAGCAGGCCAGAATCAAGGCCTTGGAAAATGCTAAAGAAAAAGCTGATGCTTTAGCCCAAGTAATGGGTGTTAAATTGGGCAAAGTTATTTCTTTTTCTGAAAGTGAGGGCTATGTGCCTCCTCCATATCCAATGTATGCCAAGGCTGAAGGGATTGGCGGCGGTGGAGCAGCGCCTACTGTTGAAGCTGGGAGTCAGGAGATTACGATTATGGCGACGATAAGCTATGAACTTGATTAATTGCAAAAATGCAAAATGCAAAATTAAAAGTGCAAAATTGCAATTAAAAATTCAAAATTTTAAACTTTGGATTGCAATTTTTAATTTTAAACTTTAAATTTTTAATTAATGTTAAACTCTAGAAAGATTAAAAAAATTCAAGCGCGGGAAATTTTGGATTCCAGAGGGAATCCCACTCTTGAAGTTAAAGTTTTATTAAAAAGCGGCATTATAGGTAAAGCCTGTGTGCCATCGGGCGCGTCTACAGGCAGCCATGAAGCTTGGGAATTGCGAGATAATGATAAAAAGCGTTTTGGCGGCAAAGGCGTATTAAAAGCAGTTAAAAATGTCAATACAGCCATTGACTATTTATTAAAAGGAGTTGATGTTACTCGGCAGCAGGATATTGATAAACTGATGATTAAATTAGATGATACGCCCAATAAAAAAGATTTGGGAGCTAATGCAATTTTAGGCGTATCTTTGGCATGTGCTCGCGCCGGAGCAAAAATCCTGGGCACGCCTTTATATAAATATTTGCGGCAAATTTATAATATTCATTATAGAAATTTTTATCTGCCAATTCCCATGATGAATGTTTTAAACGGCGGAAAGCATGCTGATTGGGCTTTGGATTTGCAGGAAGTAATGATAGTGCCCAAATTAAAAACCATGGCCAAAAGAGCACAGGCTGGCAGTGAAGTTTTTCATGCTTTGGCAGGGATATTAAAGCTAAAAGGTTTTAAAACAATGGTTGGCGATGAGGGTGGTTATGCTGTGCATTTGAAAAAAAATGAACAGGCCTTTGACTTGCTTTTAGCTGCCATTAAAAAAGCCAAATACCAAAGCCATAAAGAAGTGGGGATTGCTATTGATGCGGCAGCCAGTGAATTTTATTTGTCCCAGCAAAAGAAATATAAAATAAATGGCAAGCAATTAACGGCCAAAAGACTGATTTCTCTTTATATAAAATGGCAGAAAAAATACAAATTGCTTTCCATTGAAGACGGATTGGCTGAAGATGATTGGAATAATTGGCGGCTTTTGACCCATAAGATTGGTAACAAATGCTTGCTTATTGGCGATGATTTATTTGTAACTAATTTTGAAAGATTGCAAAAAGGAATGAATATTCAGGCAGCTAACGCAATTTTAATTAAGCCCAATCAAATTGGCACTTTAACAGAAACTATTGCTGCGATTTATTTAGCCAAAATGAATAATTATAAAGTAATTATTTCGCACCGCAGCGGAGAAACTGCTGATACTTTTATCGCTGATTTGGCAGTAGCTGTTAATGCTGAATTTATCAAAGCCGGCTCTCTATCGCGCAGCGAAAGGGTGGAGAAATACAATAGATTGATGGAGATAGAAGAAGAATTAAAATAAGAATTTATTAAAAAGTCATCTTTAAAAGATGGCTTTTTATATTTGTAAAAATAGTATTTTTAAGGTAAAATAAAGGTATATGAGAAAAGACAAAAAGGTCAATTTTTTGCCGATTGTTTTAGTTATATTAGATGGCTGGGGGATTGCAACACAGTCTGCTTCTAATACCATTTCTTTAGCGAAAAAGCCATTTTTTGATTATTGCCAAAAGCATTTTCCTTATACTCAATTGCAAGCATCAGGCAGATTTGTCGGATTACCTAATGGACAGGACGGTAATTCTGAAGCCGGGCACATGAATATTGGCGCGGGTAGGATAGTTAAACAGGAAGATATTATTATTTCTGAAACAATCAAAAATGGCACTTTTTATAAAAATCCTGCTTTACTGGAAGCGGTTAATTGGGCAAGAAGAAATAATTCTAATTTGCATTTGATGGGACTTCTATCAAATGGTGAAAGCGCTCATTCTGATCCAGAACATTTGTATGCGTTTTTAGATTTTTTAAAAAGAGAAAAATTTGAGCGAGTTTATTTGCATCTTTTTACTGATGGCCGCGATTCTTCGCCTCATGCTGCTTCTCGTTTAGTTAGCAAGTTAATCAATAATTTTAAAAATAATGAAATTATTTCCGCTATCATGGGCCGTTATTATGCCATGGACAGAATTAAAAAATGGAGCAGGACAGAAATGGCTTATAATGCCATGGTTTTGGGCAAAGGCATTGCTTCTGATAATCCTTATAAGGCAATAACAGAAGCTTATAATCGCGGCGAAACAGATGAATTTATCACGCCCACAATTATTTTAAATCCCAAAAAGAAGCCGAAATTTATCAATGATAATGATGCAGTAATATTTTTTAATTTAAGATCAGACCGCGCCAGACAGATGGCTAAGCCTTTTGTGCAAAAAAAATTTGAGCTGGATAATCCCCATTCTTTTAAAAGAGAAAAGGTCTTAAAAAATCTTAAATTTATTGCTTTAACTGATTTTGGGCCAGATTTGGACAGTATTTTAACTGCCTTCCCAAGTGTAATTTTAAAAAACACCTTGCCATTTGTTTTAAAAGATTTACGTCAATTGTATTTGGCTGAAAGAGAAAAGTACGCCCATGTGACTTATTTTTTTAATGGCGGCCAGGGCCAGCCGATTAATGATGAAAAATGGCAGGTTGTCACTTCCTTAGGTAAACAAAATTATGAAAAATTTCCCCAAATGTCTATTTATACTTTAACTGATATTATCTTGAAAAATTTAAAAGTCAAAAATTTTGATTTTATCACAGTTAATTTTGCCAATGCTGATATGATCGGCCATACTGGAAATTTAAAAGCAGCCATTTTGGCTGTCCAAATTATTGATAAATGTTTGAATAAAATTTACAAAGCAGTTTTGAAAGCCAATGGCACTATGATTATTACAGCTGATCATGGCAATATTGAAGAAATGATTAATTTAAAAACAGGAGAGCAGGATACTGAACACAGTATTAATCCAGTGCCCTTTATTCTAATCAATAAAAATTTAAATAAAAATAACCTTAAATTAAAACCAAAAGGAATTTTAGGCGATATTGCGCCAACTATTTTGCAGCTTTTAAAGATTAAAAAGCCAAAAGAAATGACAGGTAAAAGTTTAATAAAAGTTAAAATTAAATTTTAATATGAAATTAAAATATCGGCCGGTACTGCTGGCAATTTTAGACGGCTGGGGGATTGCCCCAGCAGCGCCCGGCAATGCCATTACCCAAGCGAAAACTCCAAATTTGGATAAATATATTTCAACTTATCCAGCTATGACTTTAGTTGCTTCTGGCGATGCAGTCGGGCTTTCCTGGGGAGAAATGGGAAATTCAGAAGTAGGGCACACTAATATTGGTTCAGGCACGATTTTTTACCAGAGTTTGCCCAGAATTAGCAAGGCAATTATAGACGGCACTTTTTTTGACAATCCGTCTTTTTTGCATGCCGCAGATCAGGTGAAAAAACATAAATCAAAATTGCACCTTTTGGGCATGGTCAGTAATGGCGGCGTCCATTCTCACATTGAACATCTTTATGCTCTTTTAGAATTTGCCAAAAGGCAGCAAATTAAAGAAGTATATCTCCATATTATTTTGGATGGCAGAGATTCAATTTTTAATAGCGGTTTGGGTTTTGTCAAAGAGCTTTTGGCTAAAATTAAGGAAATTAAAATAAATGCTCAAATTGCCACAATTTCAGGCAGGTTTTATGCGCTGGACCGCGATAACCATTGGGAAAGAACACAGAAAGCTTTTTTAGCCATGGTCAGCGGAGAAAGCGAGCAAAAGTTTGCAGATCCTCTAAAAGCAATTGAATCATCTTATGCCAAAAAAGTTTATGACGAGGAATTTATGCCTGCTGTAATTACCCATAAAAATCAGCCGATTGCTTTAATTGAGGATAAAGACGCGGTAATCTTTTTTAATTTCCGCGCTGATCGCGCTAGGCAGATTACCCAGGCTTTTGTTTTGCCGGAATTCGGCAAATTTAACAGGCCGTTTGAATTTAAAAAATTATTTTTTGTGGGCATGTCTTTATATGATAAAGATTTGCCAGTTGATGAAACAGCGTTTATGCCTGTTGAAATTACAAATCCTCTGGCAAAAGTTTTAAGCAAGGCAGGCTTAAAACAGCTGCACATTGCTGAAACAGAAAAATATGCCCATGTCACTTTTTTCTTTAATGGCGGCGTAGAACAACCTTTTATGGGGGAAGATCGCATTGTTATTCCGTCACCCCGCGTTGCTTCTTATGCAGAAAAGCCGGAAATGTCAGCTTCTAAAGTTACAGATGAAGTTTTAAAAGCCATTGAATCCAATAAATATGATTTTATTGTTTTAAATTTTGCCAATAGCGACATGGTGGCGCATACTGGCGATTTGAAGGCGACAATAAAAGCCTGTGAAACCGTTGATAAATGTCTGGCTAAAATCGTGAATTTAGTTTTAAGCAAAAATGGCGTTGTTTTAGCTACTGCTGATCATGGCAATGCCGAAGAATTACAAAATATTAAAACAAGCGAAATTGATAAAGAGCACAGCACCAATCCAGTGCCTTTAATAATAATCGGCCATGAATGGGAAGGCAAAAATTTGGGCTTGCCAGACAGTATGGGTTCAGATCTTAGCTTAGCTACACCTTCAGGCGTGCTTTCAGACATTGCGCCAACAATTTTGAAAATTATGGATATTAAAAAGCCAGAGGAAATGACTGGAGCCTCCTTGATCTAAAATTTAAAATTCAAAGTTCAAAGTTAAAAATGACGATTTAAAATTAAAAATTTTTAAATTTTGATTTGCAATTTTAATTTTGAATTTTACATTTTACATTTAGCGAAGCGCTGATGCCCGAATTACCCGAAGTAGAAACAATTAAACGAGGCTTAGAAAAAAATATAGTTGGCAAAACAATTGCTAACTTTGATTGTAATTGGCAGAAAATGTTGAATTACAAGATTGCAGATTGTAGATTACGGATTAAGGGGTTGAAAATTGAAGGGGTAAAAAGGCGAGCTAAGATGGTTCTTTTGGATTTGTCAAAGGGTTGGAATGTTTTAATTCATTTGAAATTAACTGGACAATTGGTTTATGGCAGCAAAGTTAAATGTTTAGTTGGTGGGCATCCAATTAAAGAAGGGTTTGAATGTTTGCCCAATAAATTTACGCATGCGACTTTTACTTTTTCAGATAAAAGTCATTTGTTTTTTAATGACATCCGCAAATTTGGCTGGGTGCGTTTGTATAATGATTCTGATTTACAGAAAGAAATTGAGAAAATGAAATTAGGGATTGAGCCGCTGTCAAAAGAATTTACTTTGGAATTCTTAAAACAAAAATTGCTAAAAAGGCCAAATCTTAAAATTAAGCAGTTTTTAATGGACCAGACAATTATCGCTGGCTTGGGCAATATTTATAGCGATGAAGTTTGTTTTTATGCTAAAGTCAGGCCAAACCGGGCTGTAAAATCATTAACTGATAAAGAAAGCAATTTAATTTATAAAGGCATAAAAAAGATTTTAACTGATTCAATCAAAGCCCAGGGCACGACTTTTAGCAATTACAGAAATGCCCAAGGTGAAGCAGGCGCATATTCAAAACAGCTCAAAGTTTATGGACGCTATGGCGAAAAATGCCTGTCTGCCGACAAGGCAGGCAAGGTCTGCGGCACAATAATTCAAAGGGTCAAAATAGGAGGCAGGACATCGTCTTATTGTCCTAAATGTCAGAAGTAAATATTTTAAATATAATGAAAATACTAAATTATTATTTATTAATTATCATAGTCTGCCTGACAATGCTTTTTCTTGGTCAATCGGTTTTAGCTTTGGATGTGGGAATACAGTATGGTAGTGAAACTGGGCTGGGCGTTAAGGATGTTAGAGTTACCATTGCTGAAATTATCAGAACCAGCATGGGTATTTTGGGTGTTGTTTTTGTAATTTTAATAATCTTGAGCGGTATTTATTATCTGTCAAGCAGTGGAGATGTTGAAAAAACAGAAAAAGCTAAAAAGCTGCTGATCTCTGCATTGATTGGTCTAGCCATTATTTTGTCTGCTTTTACTTTGGCTGGCTATATTATAAATATGCTGGTTGGTCCGCAACAGCTTGGGGTCAACCAAAATGTTAATGCTAACCAGAATGTAAATGCCAATCAAAATGTAAATGCCAATCAAAATAATAATGCCAATCAAAATAATAATATTAATGGCAGTCTGCCAATTACTTATAGTTGCACTGGTACAGTTCCAGCAAATGCAACTATTTGTCCTAGTCCTAATGCTACTGGATTAATAGCTGATACAGGCATAACTCTTGCTGCATCATGCAGTAATGATCCAACAAAATGTGAATATGTTTGTAAGCAACATTTTAATATAATAGATAATGCCTGTAAAATAAAACTTTCGGTTGAGATAACTGCTGATAATTGTTATCAATTATATATTAATGGTTCTAAAATTGGTGAAACACCAGGTTATGATTCAGGTGATAATTGTTACATCTATGCTGATTATCCAGGATCTGAAGTTCCAGCTTGGAGCGTTATAGGTCAATATAATCTTAATCTTTCCCAAGCCACAAATCTTATTGCCATAAAAGCTTCAAATTGGGGATTTATTTCCGGAGTCATTGCCAGATTTTCTGATAGCACAGGTACTATTATTACGACTAAAGCAGGTAGTAATGGTTGGAAATGCCTGGACTTGGATATTGGAGCAGCAGAACCCGCTGGTTGGACAACTTCAGGTTTTAATGATTCAGCTTGGTCAGCGCCAGAAGTACAAGAATATGGATGGGGATTATCTATTAGCGATGCTGAATGGATATGGGGCCCGAATGGGGGTGACTATCGAAAAACACTTTGTCGAGCAACATTTACTAGGTAAGGCAAGGATTTGCTTAGAAGACATTAAATAGATTTATGGTTTACAATGACAATTTTACAATTTCAACCAAAGGGTGCTGTTCTGTAGATAATATTACTAGCCAGGTTGAAAAAATAGTGGCTGATTCAAAAATAAGTAATGGCCAGGTTTTAATTTTTGTTACAGGCACAACAGCCGGTCTTTCCACAATGGAAGTGGGTGCTGAACTGGATAAAGATTTAAAGGATGCGCTGGAAATTATTGCGCCAATGGGTAAAAAATACCATCATGATAAAAAATGGGATGACAAAAATGGATTTTCTCATATTCGTTCAACAATGATTGGCACTTCTTTGGTTGTACCGTTAATAAATGGGGAATTGGTTTTAGGCAATTGGCAACAAATTGTTTTGCTAGATTTTGACAATAAAAAAAGAGACCGCTTAATAACGGTCCAGATCATAGGCGAATAAATAATTAAATTATCAAAGCAATTATAATACCAAGAATTATTCCAGCCAATGCCTGTAAATATGTGTGTCCAAGCCGTTCTTCCAGAAAAGGATATTTGTCTTCCTGGTAATCTGGTAAATCCTTAATTAGCATATTTAAAACTTGGCCGTGCTTGCCGAGCATTTGGCGCAAACCAACTGCATCGCGGATAATTAAAAAGGCCAGAACCAGGGCCAGGGCAAAATAAATTGATTCAAAGCCTGCTTGCAGGCCGATTTCCATGGCTAAAGCTGAAACCATGGCTGAATGAGAAGAAGGCATGCCGCCATAACTATTAAAATTTTTCCAAGAGAATTCGCCTTTAATTGAATCAATGACAACCTTAATTAATTGGGCAAGGATTAAGGCAATGAAGGGGATTAAAATTATTTTATAAGACATAGGTTGATGAGGTTATATTAGGTTATATGAGGTTGCTTAGTAAAGGCAGATACTTTAGAGGATTAGTTATTAAGATTATAGCAAATTTTATAATATTTTAAAAGATACTTTATGAAAAAGTTAATTATACTTTTAATAATCTTAGCCATGATAGTAACTGGGTTATGGATTTTTAAAATTACCCTTTTTTGTCAAAATGGTCAGGGGATAATTAAAAATTTTGAGATTAAAGAAGGTGAAGGTGTCCATCAAATCAGCCGTAATTTGAAAGAGCAAGGTTTGCTGGATAATGTTTTTATTTTTGAAACTTATCTTTGGCTGAATAAGTCAGGCAGTAAAATTTTAGCAGGCGAGCATGAGATCAATGGCCATTGGAGTATTAGGCAATTGGTTAATGCTTTGATTTCAGGCAATGCTTTGGAAAACGAAATTGAAATTAAAATTTTGGAAGGTTGGAATTTACGCGACATTGCTAATTATTTTGTCAAAATAGGAATTATCCAGGAAAGCGATGAATTATACGGATTAGTGGGTTATCCTGGAGTTGATTATACTAATAATTATACTTTGCCAAAACCAAAAGATTTTTCAACTGACTATGAATTTTTAAAAGAAAAGCCAAAAAATTTAAGTTTGGAAGGCTACTTATTTCCAGACACTTACAGGATTTATAAAAATGCTAACCTAGAAGATGTTGTTAGGAAAATGCTGGATAATTTTGATCATAAGATAGATTCTAAATTACTGGGCGAAATTGATAATCAAAATAAAAAGTTATATGATGTATTGACTTTGGCTTCAATTATTGAAAAAGAAGCCAAGACACTTGAAGATAAAAAAAGAGTGGCTGGAGTTTATTATAATCGTTTAAAAATTGGTATGGCCTTGCAGGCTGACCCGACTGTTAATTATATTACAGAGAAAAAAACTGATAGGCCTAGCCAAGAAGATATTGGAACTGACAGCTTATACAATACTTACAAGTATCCAGGCTTGCCTCCTGGCCCAATCTGCAACCCTGGTCTTGATTCAATTTTGGCTGCTATTTATCCAGAAAAAAATAACTACTTTTACTTTTTAAATACGCCAGATGGCCAGTTGATTTTTGCTAAAACATTTACTGAACATCAGGCAAACAGGAGGAAATATTTTAATGAATAACTTAACCACTAAAATAAGACACTAAAGTACACGAAAATTTTTTGTGTATTTCGTGATTAAAATTTCGTGGTTCAATAACATTATGCTAGACAAAAAATTTTTCACCAAATTAAAAAAAGATTATGATTCTTATGATATCAATCGCCGGATTATAATCAAGCACAGCAATGATATTATAAAGCTGGCTAAACAGGCGATTTTCGCTGTTCATCGCGACAATATGGCTGAAGCTGAAAAGAATTTTAAAGATTCAGAAGAATTAATTAAGTATCTTAATACAAAAATAAAAAAAGAAAAAGGATTGGAATATGAAGGCGCGTATTTGGCAGCCATGGAAGAGTATTGCGAAGCTAAATTGTTATACCACTTTTTAAAAACCGGCAAAATTGGAGCCTTGGCAGGCGTTAAATTAGATGAAAACACTTATTTGGGCGGTTTATGCGATTTTACCGGTGAATTAGTAAGGAGAGCGGTTTTTTTAGCTACCAGACGACGATATAAAGAAGTTGAGGCCTGTGAAAAGGCAATTGAAGCAGTGATTCATGAATTGATTCAATTTAATCTAATTGGCCCTTTGAGACCCAAATATGACCAAGCCAAAAATAATTTGAGGAAGATTGAGGAGATAATGTATGATTTGGAAATAAAGAAAAGACATTAAAATTCTTAAAATAAATTTTTAAATAAAAAGGACTTCCTACAATTAGAGGAAGTCCTAATGTTTTCCATTGCCATTTGTCGTTTTTTCAATGCGCACTGCTTCTTCCAAAAAGGCCCAAAAGATGCCCAAAGCTGAAATAATATATTTAAGTTTTTTCTCAAGTCTTGTTTTGTCAGCATTAAGATTATCGGCTTTTTCAGAAAGCAGCTTAAGCGATTTTTGGTAGTTTCTTTCATAGCCGCTTTTAAGCTTGAAGACTATTGCAACTAGAGGATTAAGAAGATTATGGTCACGGCAGAAAATTTTAATTTTTTCATGCTGGATTTTAATCCGCTCAAAAAATTCCTCCGGGCCACAAGAGAAGATAATATCTTCCATTGCTTCTTTTAATCCTTTAGGGTTGATTTCTAGAGTAGTAACATCAAATTTATAGCCAGTCAGTACGGGAGGTTTTTCAGCTTCTTGCTCGATTTCTTCCCATTCTGCGTCCAATTCTTTTGAGAGTTTAGATGGATCGATTTTTACCGTGAACTCAGTTCGTTCAATTATTCTCGGTTTAATATCATTGATTGTACTAGCATATCGATTTATACCATATAAGATATAATGCGCTCCTGGCGCTCTTAAAATCGGAATTTCTTCATGAAGAATTTTTATAAGCTCTTCAGCATTAGTTGGGATTTGTTTTTCAGTGAGGAGTTTTAAAAAGATTTTAAATTCTTCACTAAATGCCCAGTCAACTCTTTCCATTTGGTTTGGGCTTTGCTGGACAGTTCTAAGAAAAGTTTGGCGGATCAAATACTTAAGGCTTGCTTTACGATTAATATCTTCTTTTTTTGTTTCGCTTTCAGTAGCTTGATAGGCTTTTTCTGATTGTTGGTCAATTCTCATACGTTCAAGATAAAGAAATTCGGGATCATTTGAAAGGATTTCATTCCAGACAGCTGAAACTTCAGGTTCCATGCCGAGAACTGAATTGAAGTAGACAATAACGTCATTTTTTGTGTAGGGTATTTGACGTCTAAATAATTCATCTTTGATAGCCCTCCAGGCCGGCGTAAATAAGCGTTCCGCTATAAAAGTATCACCCATTCGTGCTTGCGCTTTAAATTCATCTACTATATAATGTGGAAAATATTTTACAAAAATTTCCGCAAGTAAAACATATTTATTATCTTTTGAATTCATCTGTTTCACCTCCTTTGCTTTGGATTTTAAGGAACGCACCTTAATCCTTAAAAGTAGCACAATATTTGCTATTTGTCAATATCTAATTTAGCTGTTAAAATAGTAGCAATAACTATTTTATGTCTGAAAAAATTGAGAAAGTATTAAAAAATCTTGAGGAAATAAATAAGCAGGGCGGCCAGTGGAATATCTCACGGGAAACTGGCTTATTTTTGCATAAATTAGTCTTAAAAAACAAACCAGAGGTTATGATTGAAATTGGCGCTTCCAATGGTTATTCCACGATCTGGCTGGCAGATGCGGCTCAAAAAGTTGGCGCAAAATTAATTACTTATGAATTTGTGCCAGAAAAGGTGCGCGATTTGGTTTCTAATCTGCAAAAAGCTGACTTAGTTAAATTTGTGCAAATAATTCCTGACGATGCTAATAAGAGGTTAGGGGAGTTAAATGAAAGAATTGACTTTGTTTTTCTGGATGGTCGTAAAAATGAATATTTGCAACAGCTTAAATTATTAGAGCCAAAATTAAAACCAGGCGCAATAATTATTGCTGACAATGCTATTTCCCATAAGCACGTAATGGAGGATTATTTGTATTATGTAAATAATGAAAAATCATACCGCAGTGAATTAAAGGATATTGGGACAGGATTGGAAATAACTGAAAAATTATGAAAATAAAAATTATTTCCATCTCCAAAAATAAATTTGACTACATTTCTAGCGGTGAGCAGGATTATTTAGGGCGTTTAAAAAAATACACTGAATTGGAGATTTTAAATCTTAAAGAAGAGCCGATTACTAAAAATCGTTCTACTGACGACATTATTGGAAGAGAAGGGGAGAGGATTTTGGAGAAATTGGATAAAGATTATTTTAATATTGCCTTGCATGTCATGGGCAAGCAAATGAGTAGCGAAGAACTCGCTGATTTAATTGAAGAGATTCGGGATTTTAAAGACGCTAAAATTTGTTTTATTATTGGCGGGCCTTTGGGACTTTCGCAAAAAGTTTTAGATAAAGCTAATTTAGTTTTATCATTTTCCAAAATGACTTTTACGCATCAATTAATTCGTTTATTACTTTTAGAACAAATTTATCGGGGATTTGAAATTTTAAAGGGGACGGAATATCATAAATAAAAAATGGCTTACACCTCACTTTAGTGAGCCTGCAAAAGCAGGGAATAAATAATAATATGAAAAAATTTAAAAAAACAATAGTAATTTCTCTCGGTGGCTCTTTAATTTCGCCTTATGAAATTGATGTTGATTATCTCAAAAAATTTAAAAAAATAATTGAAAAGTTTGTTAAATTAGGTTTTTGTTTTGTGATTGTGACTGGCGGCGGGAAAATTTGCCGCAAATACAATCAGGCAGCCAAGGAATTGAATAAAAAAGTTAAGCCAGTGGAATTGGATTGGCTGGGCATTAAAGCAACTAAAGTTAATGCTGAATTAGTTAGGGTGATGTTTAATAATAAGGCATATTTTAAGGTAATTGATCAGCCCAATAAAAAAATTAAAGAATTAAAGCCAATAATAATTGCTGGCGGCTGGAAACCAGGCGCTTCTTCTGATAATATGGCAGTTAATTTAGCCAAGGAATTTAAAGCATCTGTGGTTATTAATTTAAGCAATGTAGAATATGTTTATGACAAAGATCCCAATAAATATCGAGGCGCCAAGCCTTTTAAAACTCTTTCTTGGGCGCAATATAGGCGTTTGGTGGGTAATAAATGGAATCCTGGTGCTAACTGGCCTTTTGACCCCATTGCCAGCAAATTAGCGCAGAAGTTAAGGCTAGAAGTAATAATTTGCAATGGCTATAATCTAGAAAGTTATTTAAGTAATAAAAATTTTAAAGGGACGATTATTAAATAATTCAACCTGGGTAGAAGGGAGCATCTGCTCCCGACTTTACGCTTGGAGCAGATGCTCCAAGCTACCCGTATCCTTTATGAAAGAAATTTACCCGCCAATGCACACTGCCGAGCATTTGCTTAATCAGACCATGATTCGTTTGTTTGGCACCAAGCGCTGTTTTAGCGCGCACATTGAGAAAAAGAAATCAAAATGCGATTATCATTTTGACCGAGCTTTAAGTCCAAAAGAAATAAAATTGCTGGAAGATAAAGTTAATGAAGTTATTGCTGAAAATTTGCCAGTTAAAGAAAAATTTATTAATTATGAAATTGCAACCAAGCAATTTGATCTGACCCGCTTACCTGAAGGAATGAGCGAGGATTTAAGGATTATTGAAATAGGGGATTATGATTTAGTACCCTGCATTGGCCCGCATGTTAAATCAACCAAAGAACTCGGCCAGTTTAAAATAATTTCCAGTGATTTTAGCGATGGGGTTTTGAGGATAAGGTATAAATTAGCTTGACAAATTTATAAAAGAATGCTAAGACATATAATATGGTAATTTACTTTTCTTCAGCAGTCCTTACTAAACTTTACTCTCGTGCCGTAGTCTGAACTAATGTAAATTAACGTATAGTCCACCGCAGGGCGAGGTAACCAATCCTCGTCTTTTTTCTTGACATTTTTTATAAATTTGCTACATTTATTTTACAAACTAAAGCTCAGTGGGCTTGAGTAAAGTATTATTCAGCTGCGTATTTTTCAGCTCACCACAGGGCGAGATATCAAATTCTCGCTAAGCCCTGAACAAATCAAGTTCAGGGCTTTTTAATTGACAAAAAAATTAAATTATGTTAAAAGATATTAAATAGCATAGTTCAGCGCCGTATAGTCGCTCGGAGTCCTGTGTCGCGATTATTTTGCGCCGCCAACTATACCACAGAGCGAGGTATCCAATCCTCGCTTTTTTCTTGACTAAAAATAAATATTGTGATAAATATAAAATATTGTACATTATTTTGTTCAGTGCCGTACCGTATATTTCAGTACCGTCATGTGAATTTTTGTTACGCAGACTTCACCACAGAGCGAGGTAATTAACCCTCGCTTTTTATTTTATAAACTTTTTATAAAGGCCTTGACAACCTTTTTAAGCTATGCTAGATTGATCAATCGTCTTATTGTTCTCTTTATTGAGAAAAATTTTAAGAAAGGAGGTGCTGTTGGGTTAAGTTTACTGGCGTGTGCCAAAGTACAGAAGGGGAATACACCCCAAACTAACAAGTCATTCATTTTAGAGTGACCAAAATCTACCCTCAAGGAGAAAAAAATGGCAAAAAAGGTAGCAGATACAGTTAACACCCAAAACGGAACATTCGAGGTCGAGCTTATTATCGGCAGCAAAAGCCCGGTACTTTTCGACCGCATGGATCCCCAGACCCTGCTTAACATGGCTGGCGGCGTAAAAACAGGAAAAGACACCGAGACACCGATTCTGGAAAAAGCAGCCAAAAAGCTTTACCGCGAATTCGACGACGAAGGCGACATCGGCTTTCCCGCCGAAAACTTCTTTGCCTGCTTTGTGGAAGCCGGTCGACACGAGATGTACGATACCAAGGCAAAGATTTCCACCAAGGATTCCAGCCTTCTTCCGGCCATGCTGTCCATCAAAGAGGACTTCATTGCCTTCGAAATCACAACGCCCAAAGAAATCCTGACCAAGACCAAAGCAGAGTGGAGAGGCAATGAAGGCTGGGTCGTGGACATCCGCAAGGCAGTGCTGGACAACGGCGGCAAAAAGGTTGCCTGCCCGGCCATTCGCCCCAAGATTCACAGCTGGAGAGCCAAAATGACGCTGAATCTCGACCTGCAGGGCCATCCGGTCAATGAAGAGAAAATCAAAGACCTGATCGCCAAAGCCGGCAACATGATCGGCATCGCGGCTTACCGTCCGAGCTGTCGAGGCACCTTTGGCCGCTTCGAAATCCTGAGCTGGAAATCCAAGGCAATCGCCAAAGCAGCATAACAAAACAATCCCAAGGGCAAGGTCAATGGCCTTGCCCTTAATTTTTTATGCACCATTGTAGCGCCATGCGCACTTATGCTCATTCAAGCCAAGTACACTCATTTCCAGCACAGAGCAGGGTGGTCAATCCTTGCTGCGCCTTGGACTTTATGCAGTTCAAGGCGTTTTATTTGACAAATTTTAAAAAATTATCTAAATTGGATAATATCTATAAATCTTAAGTTCTGCTATCTGAAGCAATATTATGCGAATTCGTGTCTAGCCAACTTAAGCGTATTACAATGAAGCACAGGATTCCGACTTATATCGGAGCCATTTTTTTTTGACAAGATAACGATAATTTGTTAAATTTTACAATTACTACGGTGTCAGGTGGAGCATAGGATCGTGTCGTCATTTATACCCCTGCCGGGCCAACTGAACCGGAGTCGTGCGGAGCACAGGGCGAGATATAATTCTCGCCATTTTTATTTGACAAAATCATTATTATTTGTTAAGTTTATAAATCCCATTTTATGGGAAGGGGACCTTGACAATTAGTGAAGGTCAAACAAAACCAAAAAAGAAAGAGGAGGAAGTTCGAGATGGTAACACAACCGACCATGGCGGACGTGGAAAAGGCATTTTTTTTGCTTTTTTCCAAAATGAGACCCAAACAAAAAGAAGCCCTTTTGGTAATTATCAAATCCAAATTCAGGCATATCTTTGAAATGCCAACTGGCGAGGGCAAAACAGCTGTTTTATTGGCCTGCCTAATGGCCATGGCTAAAAAAACAAAAGGTTTGTGTTTTTATGTCACACCGACTAAAACACAGGTTGAACAGATTGCCCAAAAACACGGCGATCAAGTGATTGTCATGTACGGCCGCGCTGAATATCCCTGCCTTTATTACCAAAATAAGGGACAGGAAAATATTTCAGCCGAAGATTCGCCTTGTTATTTCCTTAAATGCCCTCATCGCGTTGATCAGGATACTGGGCAAACAGCAATAGAAAACGCTGCGCCTTGTCCGTATTATCTGCAAAAATATCTGGTAAGAAATCGCAGCCAGGGCAGAATTATTGTTTGCACAACTGCATTTTTTATGGTCAACCGTGTTTTAGTGCCAGACTGGCGGGAAATGGAACCAGCGTTGGTTTGCGTTGATGAGATCCATAATATTGCCAAAGTGGCGCGCCGCATCTTCCAATACTCACTGACTGATTATCATCTTTACAGGTTAGTGGATATGTTAATGCCTATTGATTCAGATAATGCTGAAATTCTGCGTCAGTTTGCCAATAAATTCAAAAGCATTTGTTGGCGACGCGAGACCTATCAGCCCACGCTTTTGGAAAATGAAGACATTACCATGCTGATGCAGACGCTGAATAAAATCAACCGTGGCCAACTGGAAACCAATATTAAGCAGGCTATTAAAAGCGGGCGCATTGATCCGGAGAGCCAAAGGCAGGAATTAAATACTTTGCAAAATCTGGTTTTCCGCATCCGCCGTTTGATCAAATCGCTGGCTTATTCGCTGGAAAGCCAGAAGCGCCAGCCCTTAAGCTATGTGGTTGCCTTTTACTACAAAAAGGATGATCCAGAATTTGCTGACAGCAAAAAGAAAGCTAGATTTTTCCTGACTGTCTATTCTTACTATGTCCGTCCGATCATTAAAAGTGCTTTGGGTGAAAAAGTAGTTGGCTGTTCAGCCACTATTGGCGACCCCAAAATTTTGGCTTTTGAAAGCGGCTTGGATTTGCCATTCTCCAGTTACGACAGTTCATTCAATGTTGACCACTGCCGTATCTATATGCCGACTGACACTCCGAACTTGGCCAAAAACAAGCGCCTGCGCAATGATCTCAACCGTACCTTGCGTCTGATTGTTGAGACAGCGCACAGATTTGCTCAAAAAGGACAAAGGTCCTTAATCGTGGTAATTTCTGAAAGCGAACGCCAGAAAATCCTGGAGTATGCCACTCAAACAGGTTTAAATGCCTTAAGCTATGGCAATGGCATCCACCCCAAAGAATCAGCTGAAAAATTCAAAAATGGAGAAGGCGATGCCTTGGTTGGCACATCTTCTAATTACTCTGAGGGCGTTGATTTGCCGAAAAATATAGCCCCAGTCATTTTCTTTTTGCGGCCTGGCTATGCCAGACCAGACGATCCAGAAGCCCAGTTTGAAGACCGGCGCTTTTCAGAAAATCATGTCTGGGCTTTGCGCAATTGGCGGGTCATGATAGAAGCGCTCCAGGTCCGCGGACGCAATATCCGTACTGCCAAAGACATGGGTGTTTGTTTCTTTATCTCTCAAGGTTTTCGCAAATTCCTTTTCAGTTCCTTGCCTGACTGGCTCAAACCAGCTTACAGAAAAGAATTGACCATGGAAAAAGCGGTTAAGGAAACATTAACCTTACTGCAAAAATAAATTAGGGAGCACTCTCCAGCATCGCAGACTTAACTTCCGCGACGCAGCGCCAAGCCGTCTCCAGTAAGCCGTAGCAAAGCAAAGGGCCCTGTACTATTTTAAGTGCAGGGCCATTATTTAAAATTTTATTATTATTGTAGCTGAGCGATCTCAAGTGTCGCATACCGAAATTTTCTGTCGCAATGCGCTATTAACCACGCTAACCTAACGTAATGTCGAGTAGAGCACAGGGTTCTCCGCAGCTTTAGCGAAGGAGGGCCAATATTATTAAAATTTATATTATCGGTTTTGTTCAGCATTGGCTCTCTTCAACAGTGCTGACTACATTACAGTTTACTGGTGTCTCGCGCAGGGCGAGGAAATCATCCTCGCCATTTCAATTCTTTATTATTAAGAATATTTTAAATTTAAAATCAGAGTAGTGTCCACAATAGTAGTGCACACTTACGTGAAGTAATTTTCACTCAAGTCATCTACAGCATAGGGCGAGGTGAAAATCCTCGCCTTTTTTATTTTAATAAAACCACCCGTTTCAAAATGAAGCGGGTTTTTTAAATTCACAGTTTAAATTTGACAAAATTTTTTAAATGTGCTAAGCTGTAATTAGTTAAAACTGAATAATCATTATCAAGAGTACAGAATTTGGATCTGGCCTTATGATTCTGTCAGCAACCTGTCTAGTAAAGTTTTCACACTTTATCGGATAAGGTGCTAAATCCAGCCCCGTTACGCGGGGGAAGATAATAAGTAATATATTTAGATCTTACCCCCTCGTAGCGCGTAAGATTTTTTGTTTTTAACTAGCAGCACATTAACAATTTAATATCAATTATCAAGAGCGCAGATAGGGTACTGACCCAATGACCTGCCAGCAACCTCCCTCCTTCGCCAAGGCTACGGAGGGAAGGTGCTAATTTCAGCCCTAAAAATTAGGGAAAGATAATCTGAATTTTTTGGTTTGCAACTCTTTCCTTAATGGGAAGAGTTTTTTAGTTTTTAACCCCAAAACCGTTCGCCAAAGGCGGAGAAGGAGGCAATTATGAATTACGAAACCTGTGTAAAGTTGATGAACGAAAAGTTGGTTGGACAGCATGGTGTGCTTATGTTGGGGTATAATCAAGATCTACCTAAGTATCTAGGAAAATTTATTAATGCTGAATTTGCTTCACCAAATGTATTATTAAATTTTTCAGAGCATAAACTCTTTCTTTTTACCCCATTAAGGATATTTTCTGTCGGCTATGAAAAGAACGAAAACGGCATTTATGGCTCCAAAGGTGGGGAATTTAGCGAAACGTTATTTATTGGAGACAAATGGTTTGGAGATATTGTTAATGAGTGGATTAAGCAATTCGCAGAAAAGAAGGAGGAAGAAAATGGAAGCAGTGGCGAATGTAGTTAGTAAAGAGGTTGAAGCTCGGATTGCTTTTGTGACCTATAACCGCATTGGCAGTGGCCAGTTTGCTAATGGCTTAATGCAGGTTAATGGTTTTGAGCTTTATTTATTCCAGAACAGCGATTTGTCAAAATGGGGGTGCAAAGACGACAAATATAATGCATGGGATTTTTATTTCATGCCAAAAGATCAACAAAAACAAGTGGTGCAAGAATTCGCAAAAAGTCGTAAGCAAAAAGTTTCAGAAATAATGAGCCAAGCCACCAATCTTCAAGATATGGACAAGGTTTACATTTATGTTGGACAACGAGGAGGAGAGGGAATCATCAAGTTGTCTAGAAAACTTCCAGGCGAACATATTGTTTATGTTATGTGTGATTGTCAAAAAGCAACCAAACTGCGCTTGATCAAAGAGCATGGGCATCAGGATGCAGAAATAATCTGGTGTGAATGTGGCGGACAAGAAACCATGGAAAAATTAGTCGCTAGTTATTTGCAGGCAAAAAATTCGTAAAGTAAGCAAAAAATTTACAGTTCAAAAAGCTTAACTATTGAAAGGAGAAAGAAGATGGAAGACAAGAAGCTGAAAATTCTGGTGATTGATGACAAAAAAGAAGAGCTGGAAAAAGCAAAAGAGGCTGTGCTTCAAGCTGGTCATGAGGTTGTAGCAATTCAGCCAGGCAAATATCCAGCGCAAAGGTTTTTAGGAAATTGGATCGGTGATGAAATTGCCAAAGTAGATGCAGTAATCACTGATCTTTACTTTCAGTCTAAAATCCAATTTGCAGAAACAGATTCTGGTAAATTTCCGCCCGCTGGTTTATTAGTAGTAATTGAGGCGATTTTGCAAAATAAACCAGTAGTCATTTGTACGGATGGGAGTCATCATGAAGAAACTGGCTGGATTTTTGATGGCTACATTTCTGGTAATCGTTGGGGACCTCAACGATTTTATCTCAGAGATTGTAAAAACTGGGAAAGGGCGATTCAAGATTTATATTATCTAGTCGATAAGTTAACAGAACCGTATAAATCACACGAAGGTTTATAAAACTTTTTAACCCCTTGTGGAAATCCATAGGGGGTTTTTCTTGACTTATTTTTTGATTATGCTATACTAAATTCTAACCGCAGACAATAGGTATTCCGTGAGGATATAAAGCCTATCGAGGTGATGTGGCGTTTAGCCATGATTTTTATGATATTTCTGCGGTAGTACCGTAGAATTTTTTATTAATGAATAACTTAACCACTAAATAATATCACGAAAACACACGAAAATTTTAGTGATTTTCGTGGCAATAATTTCGTGGTTCAAACCTATGCCCAAAACAAAGGAACAAAAAAAACAAATAATTGAAGATTTAACTAATAAGCTTAAAGAGTTTAAAAGTTTGGTTTTTGTTGACTACAAGGGTTTAACAGTTAAAGAAGCATCTGAAATTAAACGCCTATGTAAAGAGCAGGCAGTTTTTTATGTGGTTGCTAAAAAAACCTTGATTAAACTAGCTTTAGAAAAAGCTGGCATTAAGGATGTTGATGTTAAAAACTTGCAAGGCAATATTGCCTTGGTGATTGGTTTTGAAGACGAAGTGGCGCCAGCTAAGATTGTGGCAAAATATGCTAAAGACCATGAGGCGCTAAAAATGCTTGGCGGGATCATGGAATCAAAATTTATTGATTTGGCCCAAGTTGAAGCTTTATCTAAAATTCCTTCTAAAGTTGAACTTTTGGCTAAATTGGTTGGCAGTATTAATGCCCCGGTTTCTGGTTTTGTTAATGTTTTAGCAGGTAATTTGAGAGGCTTAGTCCAGGTCTTAAATTCTATTAAAGAACAAAAAGCTTAAATAATTAATAATTAAAATTAATAACAAAAATTATGGCAGAAGAAAAAAAAGAGAAAAAAGAGGTAGAAGTGCCTAAAAAATTCAAAGCTTTAGTAGAAGAAATTGAAAAAATGTCAGTTTTGGACTTGGCTGAACTAGTAAAAATTTTGGAAGAAAAATTTGGCGTTAGCGCTGCTGCTCCAGTAGCAGTTATGGCTGGCGCTCCAGGCGCTGTTGCTGAAGCTGCTCCAGCAAAATCTGAATTTGATGTAGAATTGGCAGCTTCGGGCGAAAATAAAATTGGCGTGATTAAAGTGCTAAAAGAAGCTACTGGTTTGGGCCTGAAAGAAGCCAAAGACATGGCTGATGCTGCTCCGCAAATTGTTAAAAAGGCCTTAAAAAAAGAAGAGGCAGAAGCTTTAAAAAAGAAATTGGAAGAAGCTGGCGCAACTGTCAATTTGAAATAAACAAATATTTAAAAAATGGTGCTAGATTCTTCGACAAGCTCAGAATGACAGCACCATTTTTTATTTGGTAATTTTATTTTATATGGGTTAGGTTAAAAAAGTAGATTTTATTATCATTAATAACAAACATTTTCTTTTCTTTTTCCACTAATTCAAAGGCTTTTAGATTATCAAAACTTGGGTTAAAATATTGGGTAATTAAATTGCCTTCTTTGTCCAAAACAACAATTCTTTTATTTTTTGACTCCAGAATATAAAGATAATTAGTTTCATCATTAGTAATCAGTTGAGCTGGCGCTTCCAAGGCTGGTTCAAGATCTTTGGGGCTGAAATTTTGTTTTCTACCCTTATTGAATTTCAGAATTTGTCCGGTTGAGTCTAAAAGCCAGATATTGGTATCAATGCCTAGGGAGACAATATTTTTTAGGTCCATAGAATCTCTTAGCCAATTTACACCATCGCCATAGCCTGTTTCAGCTTTTGGCTGGCGGTAAATTTGATTTGTATTTAAATCCAGAGTGTAAAGTCTGCCATTGTAACTGGCAAAGTCAGCAATTTTTGCCGAAACAGGCAGGCTAACAGGAAAAGATAGAAAACCAGTACCTGTAAATTGGATAAAGCTGTTTTTGGCCTGATAAATCAAAATTTTATCATCTATTTTTTTAGCTTTAACAATCTGGCCTAGGTCAGATAAATTGCAAGTGATTTTTTTAATTTCGCGCGTATCTAAATTGATTTGGTAGCCGAGATTATTTATTGAATCAAAGGCTAAAAGCTGGTTATTTTGGTAAAGTAAGTTTAAAACATTAATATTTTCAGCTTGTTGAGCGCTTAAATCTGCAATTAAAATCGGCTCGCTTACAGTAGTAATATGGCGCAGTTTGGCCACAATTTCTTCTATCCCTTTATTAAGTTCAGTCTGTCTGTCTTTTTGTTTTTGCGATTCTACCATTAAATTTGCCAATAATTGCTGGGCTTCAGCAATTTCTGAACGCGCTTTATCTTCATTGCCATATATTAGGTCTGAATCAGCCTGATTTTTCTTCTCTTCTATTTGGGTAGCTATTTTTTGAAATTCCTGATCGTGTTCATTTTTAATTTGCTGGTTTTTAAAATAACTGGTGCTATAAACAAAAAGTATAACTAATAAAATTGCGATTATTAATAATATTTTGCTTAAATTCGGTATTTTTTTAAGATTAGTTCCAAAATAAGCAATTTTTAAACGTAAAAAGACTTTTAGATTATTTATCTTATCATTTAGGTAAGGAGTTTTGGCAAGCAGCCCTTGCCCAGCTTTTTTGAATTTAGTATTTAGATATTTGCCCAAACTAATAATGGGTTTTAAAATAGTTGGTGATTTAGTTTGTACTGGCGAGGTTGTTTTTTCTAAAGCCGGCAAGCTTGGTTTTTCTTTTTTAGTAAAAAAATGTTTCAAATAAAGAGGCAAGGCTTTCAGATTTGACCAGAAAGATGGTTCTAATAATCTTTCTGTGGATGTTTCTGTGATATTCAATTCTGTTATAGAAACTAAGGAAGAAGGGCTGGGCGTAGCTTCTGCATCTTCAATTGAAAAATTTTTAATCATGATAGCTGCAAAATTATGTCCTTCAAATTGCAATAATGAATTTTTGAAATATTCCGCGGCCTTATGAAGAGGTAAAGAAGTAATAATTTTTTGAATCCTTTCTAGGGTAATAAATTCTAAAAAACTACTATTACACAAAAAGAGATAATCCTGGGCTTTAATTTCGCCATTAATTAAATTTGAAAAAAGTTTGGCATTTTTTTCCTGGACTTGGTTGTCTTTTACTTCTTGCGCGATCTTTTTAATATCAATTAATTTATAATCTTGTTTTGTTTTATGGATTAAGAAAAGAGCAACATTGTTTAAATATGAAAGATAAAGTTTTTCATCTTTTAAAACGCCAATAGCAAAATTTATTTTTTCTTTAATTGTATATTCATTTAAATTGCCGACTAAATAAAATTTTTTTTCTTTTATTAGCTGGGTAAATTTTAGATTTATTTCAGCTAAAGTTTTCTCCAGTATATTTTCTATATCTGCCTGTTCATCATTAATTTGGCTGTAATAAATTTCTTCAAGGTCGCTGATCAACTGGGTTAAAATCTGGCTATTTTCCCGGCTAGGCGTATTAATTTCAAAAATGCCAAAAAGGCGCCCCATCTGGGCCTCCTGATTTTTGGTCGGTTCGCTAATAAAAAGCTTGCAAGTGGAGAAAGCCTTATTGGAGTAATAATGAATAAAAATATGAGCAAATTGGCTAATAATATTGTTCATAGCCCTTTAATTTTGTTTTATTTATTGACTAATAAATTGCACTTGTATTATACTAAAAGCAGGGAAAATTTAAAAGGGGAGGGGCTAAAAATATAACTATTTAATATGCTTGAACAATTATTTGGTTCACAAACAAGAATGAAGCTGTTGCATCTTTTTTTAAGCAATCCAGAAGAAAAATATTTTGTGCGTGAATTAACTAGGATTTTAAATTCACAAATTAATGCCATTAGGCGTGAATTAGAGAACCTAGAAGAATTAGGCATTATAATTTTGATTGAAGATGCGGCTGAACAAACTAAACGAAAATTTTATCAGTCCAATACAAAATTTATTTTATATCCGGAATTAAAGTCAATTTTTCAAAAATCCCAATTTCTTTTGGAAAAAAAATTTGCTAATGCTTTAAAAAAGGCTGGTAAAATATATTATCTGGCTTTAACTGGTTCTTTTGTTGGAGATAAAAATGTACCCATTGATCTTTTGATTGTAGGCAATCTACAGAAAAAGAAGTTTGCCAAGGTTTTAAAAAGCTTTGAAAAAGATTTGCGCCGGGAAATAAATTATACACTTTTTGACAAAGAAGAATTTAATTATCGCCGCAGTGTGGCTGATCGTTTTTTATATTCAATTTTAGATGCTGAAAAGGTAGTAATGATTGATGAGATTTTTAATAAATACGAACCGGAAAATGAAGAAAAATAAAAAACCAGTTAAAAACATAATTTTGCTTATTAATACATCTAAGGAAAAACAACTAGATGTTTTTTTATTAACTAAAAGTAAAATTATTGGTCAGGCAAGTTTAAAAGGAAATTTTAAGGTTTCAGATCGTTTACTAGGTCTGGTTGATAAGATATTAAAAAAGAAAAAAATAAAGTTTGATCAATTAATTGGTATTATGGTAGTTTCAGGACCAGGCCCCTTTACTTCTATAAGAATTGGAGTAGCCATAGCTAATACTTTAGCTTTTGCTTTAAAAATACCAATCGTTGATATTGTAATAAAAAATAAAACAAATAATTTACAGCTTATTAAAACGGGTTGGCAAAAATTAAAAAAAGCTAAAATTGGGAAATATTGCAGACCTTTTTATAATCAGGAGCCAAATATAACTATAGCCAAGAAATAGATTGACATTTTGGTAATGATTTGATAAATTTTAAAAAAATACTAAGGAGGTTTAAAAATGGGAAAAAGAAGGCCTTGGCAATCTCGTTATGTTTTTTTCACCGAAGTCGTGGAAGAAAAATGCCCGCTCTGTGGGGCTAAAAAATTAATGCATTATTCTTGGGCAGATTTAAGTGATGATTCAGGCCATTATCGTGCTTGTCTGAATGAGGCCTGTACTTTCTATGAATGGATAGGGTTTTTACAGGGAACATGCCAAAGCTGTAATTATCAAGGGGAAGAAATTCCGCAAGGCCCTATTCAAGTAAATTTGAGTTGTCCTGCAAAAGTTGCTGAAAATATACACAAAGATTAATCAACAAATAATATTTATTTATAAGCTAGGCTCTGCACAGCCTAGTTTTTTTATTGATTTTAAACTAAAAAGCGCCTGTGTATAAAATGGTTGACTGGTATATTGCAGTGGGGTATAATGATGATATAAAGGTGAAAAGTGGATAAAAGTGGGGATAAGTATAATTAATTGTGGATAACTTAAAATCATATTATTTTAATTGAATTTTATGTTTATAGGCGAATATCAGCACAATTTAGATGATAAGGGTCGGCTGGCAATACCAGCTAAATTTAGGGTTAAGCTTGCTAAAGGCGCAGTCGTAACCAAGGGCTTAGATAATTGTTTATTTTTATACACTGCTGATGAATGGGAAAAATTAGCCACTAAATTAGCAACTTTGCCAATTAGCAAAGCTAATACTAGGGCATTTAGCCGTTTAATGTTAGCTGGCGCTATGGATGTGCAATTAGACAAACAGGGCAGAATTATTTTACCTGAATATTTAAGGAAATATGCTGCCTTAAAAAAGAAAACTATTTTAGCAGGTTTATATAGCCGTTTAGAAATCTGGAATGAAGATACTTGGAATAAGTATAAAAAGGGCACTGAAAAGCATGGCACTGATATTGCCGAAGCCTTGGAAGGATTGGAAGTGTAATTTTAAAATTTAAATAATTTAAATAGATTATTTAAATCGCTTGTTTTCCAGTTACTACTTGAAGGTCAAATCAATTATTTTTTATTGTACCTTACAAAGTAATAAAATGACTGTTAAACAAGTAGGGTTTTATTCAGGAGAGAAATGGCCATGCTTATCCTATTTCTCTCCTGCAAAGACCTTGAAAACAAAAATTTATTTTAAAAGGAGGTGAAGAGAATGTCTACGTCAGAAAGAATTTCTAAAGTGGAGGGGATGTACGATGCATTAAAAAGAGCAAAAGGAGGTGATTGGTATAAAAAGGCACGCAAATTTGTCAAAACAGTAGAAAAACGTCTTTTAAACATGTGTGATGAAGATTTTCAAACAGCGGTAACTTACTGGGAAGAGAAATTTTTACCCGATGCTCCCTGACAAACTTCCAAGAGCAATCTTTGCTTTAAAGGAGGTGAAAGATGTCTTTTATGGAACGGTTTGAAAAGTTGAGAGAAATGAATAACATTTTAGCCGCAGTAAAAGAGAAAGGAGGCGAATGGTATTGGAAGGCACGGGGGCTCGTGCGAGATCTGGAAAATGGGATCAATAAGATTCCTGACCCGGAATTTCAAAAGGCCATAGCAACATGGGAAAATCAATTTTTACCTTTGACCACAGCACGAGGTTAAGAGCAAAACACCAATCTTGAAGGGACAAAGTTCATCTCCAAGCAATTAAAAGGGGGTGTAAAGAAATGAAGAACCAACCCGACAAGGGGAAAATAATTTACAATACCCCAGCGGAATTGGGAATTCTAACTTCTGAACAGCGAAGGCGCGTATTACATGCAAGAGCAGAACAAGCCAAAGATCAAGCAGACACAAAGCTTTTGGCCTTTGCAGACAGAGCGCATCCTAACCAACACGGTTCCTTTAATTTTTTTTGCAGTCTAATTCGGGGATAAAAAATATCCCCATTCTCAAAAATAAATATTAAAATATCTAAGAAATTAATTTTTGCAATGAAGTTTGAACATGAGCCAGTTTTACTTAAAGAAGCACTGGACTATCTGGATCCTAAATCCAATGAAAATTTTATTGATTGCACCTTAGGCGGGGGAGGACATGCTAAAGAGATTTTAGAAAGAACTTCACCTAAAGGTAAATTACTAGGGATTGATTTGGATCCCCAAGCCATTTCTGCATCTCAAAATAATTTGCAGGGATTTAAATCAAGAATAACTCTAGTTAATGACAATTATAAAAATTTAAAGCAAATAATATATGATACAGGATTTAATAAGATTAATGGAATTTTACTTGACCTTGGTTTATCCAGTTATGAGCTGCAAGATTCAGCAAGAGGTTTTTCATTTAAAGGATCTGCTTTTCTAGACATGCGTTTTGGCAGAGCTGGAAAAACTGCTGCTGATATAATTAATAATTATAAAGCAGAAGATTTAATCAAAATTTTTAAAGAATATGGCGAGGAAAGGTATGCCAAACAGATTGCCCAAGAAATAGTCATTGAACGTAAAAATAATAAAATAACCCAAACCAATCAATTAGTTAGTCTCATTGACAAAGTTTATCAAAATAAGCCTAAGCCCAGAAAAATTCATCCAGCTACTAAGGTCTTTCAGGCTTTAAGAATAGAGGTTAATGATGAATTAAATAATTTAAAACAGGTTTTGCCGCAGGCTTTGACAGTTTTGGAAAAAGGCGGGCGTTTAGCAGTTATTTCTTTTCATTCTTTGGAAGACAGGATTGTTAAGGAATTTTTTAAGAGGGAAGCCAAAGAATGCCTTTGTCCGCCGCAAGTACCAGTCTGTGTCTGTGGACATCAAGCCCAGTTAAAAATTTTAACCAAAAAAGCAATTAAACCAAGTATAGCTGAAATTGAGTCAAACCCACGAAGCCGAAGCGCTAAATTGCGCGCTGCTCTAAAAATAATTTAGCTAGTTAAGATTATGAACCAATATATGATGAGTGCAAGATTGCACGGATTTAAAGCAAAATTTTATAAAAGGGATTTTTGGCAAAAATATCAGGTAAATTCCAAAAAAACTTTATTTTTAATAATTGCCTTAATTTTTATAGCCGGAGTTTTTTATTTATGGCAGATAAACAGCCTAGCCACTAAAGGTTATAAATTTAAAGAGCTGGAAGACAGGGTTTCTGAATTGCGGGAGCAAAATAAGAAACTGGAATTACAGATAACTGAATTGCGCTCAACAGACAGGATAACTAAAGAAGTTGAAAATTTGCAGATGGTTGAAGTGGCGCGAGTTGAGTATCTGCGTCCTGATGGTACAGCTGTGGCCTTTAATCGTTAAACAAAATTTTAATATAAAAAAGCCCCGCTTAATTATCAAGCGGGGTTTTTCGTTTCTTTGTTGTTGAATTTAATAACTTTTAGATGGCCAATTAAGCTCATCAGACCCAAAAAGATACAGATAATCAGAAGGGGAAAGGAAGCATGCAAAAGGGTGAGTTTATCAGGCAAGAAAATATATTTTTCATGCACCCAAATTGAAGTTTCTGGATCAAAGATGAGCAAAAATGAAAGAACTATGACTTGGCTAACCATTTTAATTTTACCCCAGATATTGGCGCCAGTTCGACTGATTTCAATGGATTTGATTGTTTGAATGTCAATCCAGCTAAAAAACCAATGGTCAGGTGGTAAATGCGGGCAAATATCCTTGATTAAGTATTTGCAGAAGGCTACGCAAAAGAGCATGGTATCAGCGGCAATGATTGGGATAATCAGGCCTTTATAGACGCTAGAATCAACATAAAATAAGAAGCCGAGAAAGACACTGAAATTAACGAATTTGTCAGCAGTTGGGTCTAAAATAGCGCCTAGTTTTGTTTCCTGGTTTCTTAGCCGAGCTAAAGAGCCATCTAGGGCATCTAAAAGCGCGGCAAAGAGATAGAGAGCGCCGCTGAGCTTGTAAAAATGCAGCCACATGAGTACAATGAGAGGTAAGACCAAGATTCCACGCAAGCCAGAAATATGGTTTGGGGTAATGAATCTAGGCAAAATTTTGATTATTGGCAAGAATAAGTAATCATGCCTTTTAACCTTGGCAGCTGTTTTCATCTTTAGTTAATCCTCCTTTTTAAATGAACAATGATCTAAGGTTAACAAATAATTTTTAAAATGTAAAGAGTTAAATGTTGAAAATTATTAAAAAATCAAAAATTTCTCGCGCCAGATTGGGCAAATTAAAGACAATTCACGGGCTTATTCAGACGCCATTTTTTATGCCCATTGCTACTAAAGCGGCTGTGAAAAATATAGCCACTGATGAATTAGAAACCTTGGGAGCAGAGATTATTTTGGCTAATACTTATCATTTGTACTTACAGCCAGGCGAAAAAATAATTAAGGCACATAGTGGTTTGCATAACTTTTTAAATTGGTCCAGGCCAATATTGTCTGATTCTGGTGGTTATCAAGTATTTTCCCTGTCAAAAATTAGAAAGATTAAAGCCGAAGGAGTTGAATTCCAATCGCATTTGGATGGCTCAAAACATTTATTAACTCCAGAAAAATCTATCCAGATCCAGCAGGATTTGGGTGTTGATATTATGATGGTTTTGGATGTTTGTCCGTCTGGTGAGGCTGAATTTGAAGCGGTTAGAGAAGCTTGCGGCATTACTTTTGAATGGGCAAAAAGATGTAAAGAAGAGTGGTTAAAAGGAAATACACGCCAGCAATTATTCGGTATTATTCAAGGAGGTGTTTTTAAAAATTTACGCGATCAAAGTTTGGAGCAGATAGCCGGCTTGGATTTTTCTGGCTATGCCCTTGGCGGTTTGGCAGTTGGCGAACCCAGGGAAAAGATGTATGAAATTTTAGAATATATAACTCCAAAATTGCCAGAGGATAAGCCACGTTATTTAATGGGTTTAGGCCGGCCAGAGGAAATTGTTTTTAGCGTGCAGCAGGGTATTGATATGTTTGATTGCGTAATCCCGACTCGTGAAGCCCGCCATGGCCGCTTGTACCAATTTTGTGTTCAATCAGAAAAAGGCGCGATTTTACTTTTTGATAATTTAGCTTATAGAACTTTAAATGCTACAAATGAAATATACAAAGGAGATTTTAGTCCCATAAATTCAGCTTCAAATGTTAAACTTCTGAAAAATCATTCTAAGGCTTACTTGCATCATTTGTTTAAAACTAATGAGGGGCTGGGGCTGCGTTTGGCTACTTTGAATAACCTAGAATTTTATTTAGAGTTAATGAACAAAATTAGAGAAGGGATTAAAAGAAAAGAATTGTAAAATATTGACAGAATTTTTCAAACATGCTATTTTAAAATATCAAGAAAGGAGGATTTAATCATGCCGCTATTTGTAGAAAAGGTTAAGGCACCAAATGAAAAAAGAAAATATTTGGCACTTCTTCAGGGTGATTTGGTTGAAGAAGAAGGGCAGTATGTAATTAAAATATCTGCGCCCAAAAATTTTGCCGGAACTTCAGTTGAAGCCAAATTTTTTGTGCAAGTTTCAGAAAAAGCCGGCCCGCCGAGAAATATAATTGGCGATGACTTGGCCCAAATTTATCGCATTATGGATTCTCTGATTGAAAATTTTGCTATTAAATAAGCAAAATGTCAGCCTGGGAAATATTTTTACCCAGGCTTTTAATTGACAGTCAATTATTATTTTGTTAAATTTAAAGCAGAGCAGACTGCTTGCGCGGTCTTTAATAAAACAAAGGAGGGTTTTAAAATGTTAGACCAAATCAGGGAAAAGTTGCCAGAAGACACTTGTGGGCTTATTAAATTTTTTATTGACCAGCAAAGTGAGCGAAAAAGGAAAATCCAAATTAACTTGGGGAGGCAAGTACCTTTGCCCACAGGAACAAAAAAGCAAATCAGACAAACCTGCGAAGCCATAGGTTGGAAAGTAGAAGATTTCCGTCGATGTAGAAAAACAAGAACCCAAATCATTATTTTAAGAAAAACCAAAAGACCGACAAACCCGAGTAATTAAAAAACTCGGGTTTAAATTTGACAAATTTTAATTTATTTATTAAGATATACAATCGTACATTACAAAAGCAAAGGAGGTGAGAAAAATGCTAAAAATTGTTTTGCCAACTGGCAGCATGGAAGAAGCAACCTTAAAATTGTTTGAGGAGGCTTTTTTAAAAGTTTTACGCCTTGAAAGAAGTTATGAGGGAATGATAAATGATCCAAGATTTAGTAAAGTAAAACTGCTAAGGCCTCAAGATATTCCTCGTTATGTTGAGCGTGGCATTTTTGATTTAGGCATTACAGGGCGAGAATTGCTAATTGAATCTGGGTTAGAAGATCAAGTAATTTCAGTCTGTAATTTGCCTTTGACCAAAAACAAGGTTGGATTTGTGAAATTGGTTTTATGCGTTAACAAGAGATCTAAAATTAAAAAGCCAACTGATATTTTGCCAGGCAGTTTGATTGAAACAGAATATCCAAAAATCACCAAAGATTACTTTAAGCAATTAGGAATTAAAGTGAAAATTGAGATTTCTCATGGCGCAACCGAGGCAAAAGTGCCTGATATTTGTTCAGCTATTGTGGAGCTAACTGAAACAGGCAGAACTTTGAGAAATAACAATTTGCGCATTATTGCCACTATCATGGAGAGCAGTGCCTGTCTGATAGCTAATCCCAAATCTTATCAAAAATTTGAAAAGCAAATAAATGAAATTAAGGATCTATTGCTGGGAGCTTTGCTGGCGCGAGATAAGGTCTATTTAATTTTCCATTTGCCCAAGGCAAAATTAAAAGAAGCTGAAGGTTTCTTACCTGCTTTAAAAAGACCAACCATAGGTCAATTGCATGATCAGCCAGATTGGCTTTCAGTTACAGTTGTTGTGCCTAAGGATCACACTAAAGAACATGAAGGAGTAAGCACAATAATTTTAAGCTTAAAAATTTGGGAGCAACGGATATTTTAGCTTTACCCATTAATATTGCAGTAATTTAAAGCACCAATTTATTTTGGTGCTTTTTTGTTTTAATGACCAGAATATGGTAAAATATAAATATGTATAAAATTTACACACCTAAAATTTTAAGCATTGTTTTAATTGAAGAGATTAAGACAATTTTATATTTTCCAATTTGGTGGTATTCCAAAGGGTTAATCAAGGCAATAGAAGCGAGCATAAGCTTTGTCAATGATTTTGAACAAACCCTGGGTTTTAAAATTTGGGTAAAAAATCTTTTTGTACCCATGTTTGGCCAACATGATCTTGCTGGCAGATTAATCAGCTTCTTTTTGCGCATATTTCAGATTTTATGGAAAGGAATTGCCTTATTAATTTTTATAGTGCTGGCTTTTTTGTATATAATATTTTGGCTGGTTTTGCCTCTTTTTATTATTTATCAAATTATAATTCATATTTAAAATGGCAAATGGCAAAGACAACTTGCAGTTTTTAGTCTGTAGCCAATGTAATGGACTGGGTTTTATTGGCACAGAAAAATGCAAAGTATGTTTTGGAAAAGGTGTAATCGGCTATCTGGATGGCTATATTTTGTCTTGGGATAGAAAAATTGATTCGCAACATCTCAAACTTTATAAGTTTGAAAGGCGAGTTAATGCTTTAATTTATATTGTTTTATTAATTTTAGCTGTTTTGGGCGTAGTTAGTTTGGTTTACTCCGCTTATTTACTTGATTTTAAAGGGTTGCAAAAGCTAAGTTTTTGGTTAAATAAAAACAATAAATATCTTTTATATTTCTGGCTGACTATTTTTACTGATTTATATCTAATTTATTTTTCCTCATTAGCCAAAGAAAAAAAACAAAAAGTAATTATTAAAAAATTTAAATTCGGCTCAGAATCAGAAGTAATTGCTCCGCCGCTTTTTGATTGGCAGCAAGTTAAAGCTTTTAAGACCAAAAATAAAATTGATGTTTCTTTGGCTTTTAATGATGAGACCTTGAGGATAATTGAAAAAGCTTTTGAGCTTTCAGACAAATACCAGGCTTTGGAAACCGGTCCTGTCCATTTTGTAATAGCCGGCTTATTATTGTCTCAAAAAGTGCAAAATATTTTTAATAGATTGGGAATTGATTTAAATAGTTTAGCAGAAAAATTGGGCAGGTTATCAGCCAATTATCCGCGTAGCGAAGGGCAAACTGTTTTTTCGGCTAATTCTGTCACTCTTTTATTAAAAGCTTATCGCCTGGCCTATATGAATAAATTAGATGAGGTTAGTATAGAGGAAATAATAAGCGAATCTGTTAAAGCAGATAAAATGATTCAGGAAGTTTTAATTGATTTGAATGTTACGCCGGAAAAAATTGAAAATGTGATTGTCTGGTTTAGAATCAGAAAATTGCTTTACAAGCAATGGCGGTTTTATCGCGCCAGTTCACAGTTAAAATCCAAAACCGGTATTGACCGGGCCATGACTGCAGTCCAGACGCCGTATTTAAATCATTTTTCAGAGGATTTGACTTTAATGGCCAAAATGGGCTATTTGGATTTGTGTATTGACAGGGATGAAGAATTTAATGAGATTTTTAGAGTCCTGGAAGGCAGTACAATTAAGGCAGCAATTTTAGTCGGTGAGCCAGGCACTGGCAAAAGCGCGATGATTGAGGGCCTGGCGCAAAAAATGATAGCTGATGATGTACCTGACTTTTTAAAAGACAAACGCTTGGTTTCTTTGAGCATATCGCGCTTGATTTCAGGCGCTTCTGCTAGCGAAGCCCAGGAACGCCTTTTAATTAGCCTAAATGAAATTATAGCTGCTGGTAATGTCGTTTTATTCATTGATAATATTCATGATTTGGTAGGCATTGCTGCTGGCGGACAGGAAAGCGTAGGTTTGGCTGAAATTCTTAATGAAGCTTTGTCTAAAAATTTATTTATTTGCCTTTCCAGTTCTTCACCTTTGAATTATACCCGTTATATTGAAAATACTAGCTTGGGCAATATTATTAAAAAAATAGAAATTAATGAGCCGGATATAAATGGCTCAATCCAGATTTTGGAAGGCAAAGTCGGGTTTATTGAAGGCAAGAACAATATTTATTTTTCCTACGATGCTTTGGAAAAAGCCGTGAAATTAACTGACCGCTATATTCATGATCATTTTTTACCTTACAAAGCCATTACTTTGCTGGAAGAAGTGGCTGTCTGGTCCAGAAAGAATAAAGGTGCTGGCACAGTAGTTTTGGGCAATGATGTAGCTACCTTGCTTTCAGAAAAAATTAGCATGCCGGTTTCTGAAGTGACAGAGACTGAAAGCGAAAGATTGATAAAATTAGAGCAAATTATTCATGAGAGAATTATTGATCAAGAAGAGGCTGTCAGCGCCGTAGCTAACAGTTTAAGGCGAGCCAGAGCAGAATTAAGAGATATTAAGCGCCCTATTGCCAATTTACTGTTTTTAGGGCCAACTGGAGTTGGTAAAACCGAACTGGCCAAAGCCATTGCCGAAGTTTATTTTGGCAGTGAGGAAAATATGGTGCGTTTGGATATGTCAGAATACCAGGAAAGAGACAGCATTAACCGCTTAATCGGCGCACCGCCTGGGTATGAAGGGGCAGGAGGCGGCGGACAGCTGACTGAAGCGGTGCGCCAAAGTCCTTTTTCCTTGGTTTTATTGGATGAATTGGAAAAAGCCCACCCTGATATTTTAAACTTGTTTTTACAGGTTATGGATGACGGACGGTTGACTGATTCTAGTGGCAGAACAATTGATTTTACCAATGTGATTTTAATTGCTACTTCCAATGCCCAGACAACTTTTATTCAGCAAAAAATCAATGAAGGCCTGTCAGTTGAGGAAATTAAAAAACAGCTTTTAGAAACAGAATTAAAGCAATATTTTAAGCCAGAATTTATCAATCGTTTTGACAATATTATTATTTTTAAACCATTGGGCATTGAAGAAGTTGTGCAGATTGCTAGATTGATGTTAAAATCAGTGGCTAAAAATTTAGAAGCCAAGGGTATTAATTTCCAGGCCAGCGAAGAAGCCATTTTAGAATTAGCCCAAACTGGCTTTGATCCCCAATACGGCGCCCGGCCTTTGCGTCGCGTCATTCAGGAAAAGGTTGATAATGCTTTAGCTAATTATCTTTTGACTGGCAAAATTGGTCGTCGCGATTTAGCAATTTTGGAAAAAGGCGGGGTGATTAGAGTTGAGAAAGCCAAGAAATTATAGCTAAATTTAAAAATTATAGATATTTTTATAATTTTTATTTAAAATAGGTAAACCCCCGCCTTTAGGCGGGGTGACTAAAAAAGCTTTGAGCTTTACTTTTTCGCGCATTTGCATTTGGCTTTAAGCTAAGGTATAATAATATAAACTTTTAATTTATCATATATGGCCATGGATCAAGAAAAAAATATAAAGGATATATTGGATATTGTAAGTTTTATTAAAGATAATGCTGCAAACAAAGAAGACTTGAAGCATTTTGTGACCAAGGAAGATTTGGATAGATTTGCGACCAAAGAAGATTTGGAGCGTTTTGCGACCAAAGAGGATTTGGAAAATTTTGTGACAAAGGGTTATTTTGAAGAAAAATTGAATGAAACTAAAAATGAATTAATGAACCACATTGATACATTTATCGGGTTGCATCAGAAATTAGATATAGAGTTAACATCCCTTCGTTCCAAATATGATCGTTTAGAATCCGCAGTGAAAAAAGTCATGGAACATCTGCACTTAAATTTTTAAGTTTAAAGAGATAAATGAAAAAATGCCCATTTGGCATTTTTTTGTTTTAGTTTTAATTTGAGGCAGAGTATAATTTCTTTAGGCTTGATGAGCGAAAGGAAATTATATTATGCACGATTATCAAAGCTTAGGCAAGTGACAAGGTTTGATTTTATAACAATTTTATGAGAAAATTAGAGTAATAAGCTCTAATTTTTATGTTATACTTTTTAGCTCCAATTATTACTTTATTTCTTTCAGTCATTTTAACTTTGTTAGTTAAAAGAATCGCCTTTAAGTTAAAATTCCTTGATTATCCTGATACTGAAAGAAAAATCCACAAAACGCCTATCCCGTTACTTGGCGGTGTTGCGGTCTTTTTAAGTTTTGCTTTGGTCTTGCTTTATTATAGTTTTTTTACTGATTTAATAATTGGCGGCTTTATCCAGGCAAAATATATTATGGGCATTATTTTAGCTGCTTTTATTATAATTTTAGGCGGTATTTTGGACGATAGGTTTAATTTAAAACCCAAAGTCCAGTTTATATTTCCAGTTTTGGCTGCTTTGATAATCATTGCTTTTGGCATTGGCATAAATCATGTCCGGAACCCCTTTGGCGGTATTATTAGTTTTGAAAATTGGGATTTTATTTTGTTTTGGTGGCAGGGTATTCCTTATAAAATAACTTTAATGGCTGATCTCTTTACTTTAATTTGGCTTTTGGGTATGATGTATACTACCAAACTTTTAGATGGCCTTGATGGTTTAGTTTCAGGCATTACTGTAATTGGTTCTTTGATTATTTTCGGCATTTGCATGAGTATAAATGTTGCTCAAGACAATACAGGTTTAATTGCTTTGATTTTAGCTGGCGCGTTTTTGGGATTTTTAATCTTTAATTTTCAGCCAGCCAAAATTTTTTTAGGTGAAGGCGGCAGTTTGTTTGCTGGTTTAATGCTAGGTGTTTTGGCCATAATTTCTGGCTCAAAAGTTGCCACGACTTTGCTGATTATGGGTATCCCGATTTTAGATGTGGCCTGGGTAATCGCCAGAAGAATTTTTAACCATAAAACAGTCAGTTTGGCTGACCGCAAACATTTGCATTTTAGATTACTGGATATTGGCTTGAGCCAGAAGCAGGCAGTAATTTTTATGTATGTTTTAACTGCTTTGTTTGGCAGCGCTGCCTTATTTTTACAGACTTTTGGCAAATTAATTGCTTTGATTATTTTAGTTATAGTGATGTTGATTTTAGGCACAAGTCTAGTTATAATATATAAATATGGAAGCTTTAAATATCCAAAAAAAATCTAATAATCTTGTTTTTGCTGTTATTTTTCTGGCAGTAATTATTCTAATAGTTATAGTTTTAGTTAGTTTTTTTTCAATCTATTCTAATAATGAAACTTTGGCCAAGGGCAAAGTGATTATCAATAGTAAGAAAATATCTGTGGATATTGCCAAAACGCCAGAACAGCAGGAATATGGTTTAAAAGGCAGGGAAAAATTAAGTGATGGCCAAGGCATGCTTTTTGTTTTTAAAGAAAAGCGTTATTACAATTTCTGGATGGATGGCATGAAAATTCCCATTGATATTATCTGGCTTGATGATAATAAAATTATTGATATTACCAAAAATGCGCCAGTGCCTGCAGATCCCAAAAATCCAGCAATTTTTAGGCCAGCCAGCGAAGTTAATTATGTTTTAGAAGTTAGGGCTGGCTATGCTGATGCTAATAATGTTAAAATAGGGGATAGCGTGGAAATTAAAATTTAAAATATTAAGATTATAAGTCAAGGAGGGAACATTGAAAAAACCAAGACCAGGTAAAAGAAATGGCTATAAGCCGCCAGAAAAAAGATGCTCCAGTTGCGGACAAAAAAAGCGTGTCTTTAAAAAAATCAAAAATAAGCTGTATTGTCGCGCTTGCTATCATGTCCCGAAAAAGATTTGCTCAATCTGCGGTCAAAAGAAAATTATTAATGAAAATAGTCCGAATGGTCCAGTTTGCTTAGATTGCTATGACCGGCCTAATCATAAATGCAGTCTTTGCGGCCAAAAAAGGGAAATTGTGGTTAGAAAAAAAGATAAGTTAATTTGCCGCAAATGTTATGAGCCGCCTAAAAAAGAATGTTCTAATTGCGGTGATAAAAGACCTTTGGCTCTTAAAAATCCAGCCACCTGCCATGCTTGTTATGCCAGATTGCGCCGCAATGGCGACTTTATTTACAGAAGAAAACCCCGCTAAGGGGTTTTTCTATTTATCATTCGTAGCTAAATGCGTAGAATGATTTGACAAATTAAATAACTTTTGCTTAGATGTAAGCAAAGCTTTGGACCTTAAAATTTAAAAGAAAGGAGAAAGAAAAATGGGATTAACAGTTGCTGATTTGAAAGGGCAAACAGTGGCTATGCTTGTGTCCGGTGGTTTAGATAGCTGTACAATTACTAAATGGCTTTCGCTCCAAGGTGTAAGAGTATACTGTTTTACAGCTGACTTGGGTCAGCCAGATGAGCCAGATCTTGAAGTGGTCAGGCAAAGAATGCTAGCCTGTGGCGCAGCAGACGCTTTTATCATTGATGCCAAGCCAGAAATTGCCAGGGCAGGAATGAAAGTTGTGCAATATCATGCACGTTATGAAGGCGGTTACTTTAATACTACAGGTATAGCCCGACACATTACAGTTAAAAAGCTTTTGCCAGAAATTATTAAAATGGGGATATACATATTTGGCCATGGTGCCACAGGACGGGGAAATGATCAGGTGCGTTTCGAATTGGCACCAAATATGTTGTTTCCTGAAATATCTGTATTTGCTCCCTGGCGCAAATCAATATTTATTAAGGAGCTTGGTGGCAGGAAAGAAATGATCCATTTTTGTCGAGAAGTACATAATCTGCCAATCGTGGCAACCTTAGAAAAACCATATTCAACCGATCCTAATATGC
>Ga0315277_10000363_pt1 | contig 74072 bp, 47 predicted proteins | sample YL17G05_15_MG_FD_203695 | JGI IMG/M metagenome (GOLD analysis project Ga0315277, IMG submission 203695) | Sediment microbial communities from Yellowstone Lake, YNP, Wyoming, USA - YL17G05_15 | ecosystem: Environmental > Aquatic > Freshwater > Lake > Sediment | place: USA: Wyoming | collected...
CGAAGTCAATCGACCGACAGTCACTGTCCTGCTCTCGAGGGAGTGCGTGTTCTTGACTTTTCCCACGCCCTCGCAGGACCGTACTGCACTCTCTTGCTGGCAGATTATGGAGCGACCGTCTACAAATTGGAGCCGCCGGATGGCGGCGACATCGGGCGTGGATGGGGGCCACCATTTGTCGAAGGTCAGGCATCGTATTTTCTTGGCCTGAACCGGGGGAAATATGGCATCTCGATCAATCTCAAGCGGCGCGAGGGTGTTGAGCTCTGTCTGCAACTGGTCGACAAAATGGATGTATTGATCGAGAACTTCCGGCCGGGCACGATGACTCGCCTCGGTCTGGGATATGAGTCCGTTCGCACGCGCAATTCAAGATTGATATATTGCTCGATCACGGGTTATGGGCAGAATGGCCCTCTGCGTGACGAAGCCGCAATGGATCTGATTGTACAATCTTCCAGCGGCCTGATCAGCATCACTGGAACGGAAGAAGGCGAGCAGGTTCGCTGTGGCTACTCGGTGGCGGACGTAACCTCGGGTATATTCGCCACAATCGGCATACTCATGGCACTGCGCTCCCGCGAACAGACCGGCAGGGGCCAGTTCGTCGACGTGGCGATGCTTGACTCGATGATCTCCGCGATGACTCCCAATTTCATGACGTGCCTGGGATCGGGGAGCCAGCCGCGTCCGCTGGGCACCGCATTTTCAACGATCGTTCCCTATCAGACATTCGCTGCGAAAGACCGCAGCGTCGCGATTGCTGTTGGCAGTGAGAAACTCTGGTCGATTTTCTGCCCGGCGATTGACCGGGCAGACCTGGTGGAGCATCCGGACTTTGCCACGAATGCGAAGCGCGTCAAAAACCGCGAGGCCCTGGTGAAGATCCTCGCGGACGTATTTCGTCAGCGTCCCGTCGCGGAATGGCTCGAGAAACTTGGTTCCGCAGGTATTCCTTGTTCGCCTGTTCGAACCCTGCCTGAGGTGGTTGAGCACCCGCAGTCGAATGTTCGTGAGATGTTTCCGACTGTAGAGCATCCTACCGCGGGGAGGTACAGGGCCACGGGACCGCCTCTCAAGCTGTCGGACGCACCATCTCGGCCCGCCGCTGCTGCTCCTCTGCTCGGAGAACACACTCGCGAAGTGTTGGCTCACCTGCTTCAACTCGACGAGCATGCTATCAAGGAGCTTGCTGATTCCGGCGTCGTTCTTGCGCCGTGAACCTTTTGATGATACTGACGTAGGTCCTGTCCACCCGGCAATACGCCTGTGCGAGCCAGGGTGGCCACGCTATCACTATCGACGGCCGCGCTCCGCTCGCCACACACAGGATTTGAGGAACGCGCTTGCTGTGTTTTTCACAAGAGGGCGATATGCTTGCGGCGCTTGGCGCGCTTTCGGCCATCATCTGTAAGAAGATTTCTCCCCTGATCGCGCTGATTACCGTCCCATGGTCTCAGCGCTCATCGCGGGATTCGGGCTCAGCATAGGAACATTCATCGCTGGGGGAGCACCAGAGGTTCGCTGTTCCGTTCCTGCTGGCGGCGTCGATTTTGATGATGATCGCCGGCGTCATGTTCGGGATTTTTCCGCTGTAGGAGTTCATGCAGCACAGGACACCGACAAGAGATTGCCAGGGAGGGAGTTCCTGCCGGCCACAAAGCGCCGGCGGATTCGTGTTTAGAGCAGGAATATGGCCACTCGTCTGTTAGAATCAACACCGATTCAGTCTATGGCCGCCTGTTGTTTGTTCGAATCAGGCACTAGCGGAAACTGAAAGAAGGAAGGGAAATCACAGCGGCTGGTAGGGGTCTTCGGCGAATTGCCCTTACATTTGCCGACATCCCGTTATAGCCTGCCCTTTGCTCAAGGAGTTCTGATGCCGGTTCGTGCCATAAGTGCAGGAGAGCTGAAAGACCTTGTGGGACAGGATCTGGGTGTCTCGGATTACTTCACAGTGACCCAGGAACGCATTGATAAGTTTGCCGATGCGACGGAAGATCACCAGTGGATTCATGTCGACCCCGAACGGGCCAAGAGAGAATCGCCGTACGGAGCAACCATCGCTCACGGCTTCTTGAGCCTCTCGCTGGTCAGCCATCTGAGCAGGCAGGTCTTTCGTGTGGACGGAGTCCGCATAAGAATCAACTACGGCGTGGACCGCGTCCGATTCCCCTCCGCTGTCCGATCCGGGTCTCGTGTCCGCGCTCGTGTAGTGCTCCAATCCGTGGAGGATGTTTCGGGCGGGATACAGGCTAAGTTTGGCGTGACGATCGAATGCGAGGGATCCTCCAAGCCATGTTGTGTCGCCGAATGGCTGCTCCGGTGCCACAGCTAACTTATTTGGCTCGGGTGACTCGAAGCGCCCGCGCCGTCGGCTGTTTCTGCAGGGTTTTTTATCAGGGCGCCCCGGAATAAGTGTGAATTGTGAACAAATCCCAGGAGAGGCTATGAGAAGAGCTTATCTCGTAATGTTCCTTGCAACCGTTCCGCTCGCGCCGGCCAACGGCATCGAAAACGCCACGTGCGAGCAAACGGGTCCCTCCACCTATCGTTTGTACTTCCAGGCTCCGCAGGAGGCTGGTCCCGTCTCAATCTATGTTAGTGCGCACCCGGACCAAATCGACTCCGCCAAACCCATCCTCGTTGCAAGCAACGGCCCCGTAGAGGTAACGGTTCCGGCCACGTCCGGCCGCGTCTATTTCCACCTAAAACCAAAATCCGGTCCCACCCGGGTCGTCTCCATCCGTCACCTTGCGCTCGAAGGGGCCGCCAATTTCCGCGATCTGGGCGGCTACAGCACCTCCGATGGCCACCACGTCCGGTGGGGGGTTGTATATCGATCGGGCCAACTGACGGCGCTCACGGCGAAAGATTACGATTACCTTGCAGGAATTGGCCTTCGCCTGGTCTGCGATTTCCGCATTGACACGGAACGTGGGCGTGCACCCACGCGGTGGCAGGGTACCGCCGCTCCCGAAATCGTTCCCATGTCCATCGACACGATCACCTACATCCCCGACGGGGCCACCATCCAGGAACGCATGAAGCTCGTCTACAATCGCCTCCCGACCGACGCCGGACCTCAGTTTGGCGAAATACTTCACCGCCTCGCCAAGGGAAACCTTCCTGCCATGGTTCACTGTTCAGGTGGCAAGGACCGCACCGGAGTATTCAGCGCAATTCTGCTGACAGCGCTTGCGGTTCCGTTCGATGCTGTAAGGGCAGACTTCCTGCTGACAAACAAGTTCCTCGTGCCCTACGACAAGGTCGAACAGATGGCTGCCGATCTTCAGAAGCGCATGAAGTTGGAGATCCTCCCTGACCCAGATACAGTCCGAAGGACATTGGGGGTCGACCCTGAGTGGCTGGATAATGCCTTCCAAGGAATAAGAAAGACCTACGGCTCGTTCGACAGGTATCTGCGTGATGAGCTGAGGCTCTCAGATTCAGATCTGGCTGCGCTGCGCGGCCGTCTCCTGGAAGAATGATGTTCCGGAAATTGCTCGTGAAGTCTAGTCCTGGGGTCTTGGCGTCCTCATGTTCCACGGAGCAGCATGGCCGCACCTAAAAACATTTCACCGCGGAGATACAGAGAAACGCAGAGAAATAATGGCCCACACTATATCCCCATTGGGTAATCTGTGTAAGTCAGTGTTGAACTAAACCGCTGCGCGGTAGTATAATAGACCGCATAAGATCCAGCACTGGTTATCTGCCGTATCTTACAGCCTTTAAAGAGCTTCCGATTCAAAACCCATAGGAGAGCGGTTTTGTTCAACTGGCTCTTTCCCGCGTGAACATAGTGAGTGCTTCCTTTCTTGCATCAGCGCACGCGGGAAAGAACCTTATGAGTTCATCCGTGGCCAATTTCCGCTCTGTGTCCTCTGCGTCTCTGTGGTTAAAAAATCCTTTCCCGGAGGGAAAGAATCGTCACGTTAGAAGTACAGGATGACTGCAATATCGCAAAATTGGCTTATATTTGAGCTCATTGTCAAAAGAAATAGCGGCTTTTGCGTCCACCTTATATTATTTTCTTCAACAAAATCTGTATTGATCGAGGATCTCTGTCGTTACATAATCGGCGCGTCGCCCGGCAGACTCCTATGATGGAGTACAAGCCCTGTTCTCTGGGTTGGAGCAGTCATATGAGACAGACCTACTGCAATCATCATGGTTATTCCCGGCATCATTCATCGCTTCTGAGCCGCGGCGCGTCGATCTGGATAGCGTTGGCGGCGATACTAGTTATAAGCGGCTCACTCCCGCTGCAGGCCCAAAAATCACGGGATCAGCGGCGGCCGGATGCAAGCGAACACTTCAAGAAATGGCTCAAGGAGGATGTGGTCTACATCATTAGCGAAGAAGAGAAGGAGATCTTTTCAAAGCTCACGACGGACGAGGAACGGGAGGCGTTCATTGAGCAGTTCTGGACCCGGAGGAACCCGAACCCATCTTCACTGGACAACGATTTCAAGGCTGAGCACTACCGGCGAATCCAGTATGCAAACGATTGGTTCAGGAGCGGTGAAGCCGGCTGGAAAACCGATCGCGGAAGGATCTACGTCATGTATGGCAAGCCAACAGAGGTCACCCGCTACAATGGAGGGCAGTACGAGCGGTCCTACAATGAAGGCGGAGGGGTAACAACAACATGGCCATTTGAAAAATGGGTCTACAGGCACATCGATGGGATCGGAGACAACGTCGAGCTCGAGTTCGTGGACGATACCCTGGCAGGAGAATACCATCTTGCGATGTTCCCGTGGGAGAAAGATGCGCTGCTCAATGTTCCGAACGTTGGATTGACCATGGAGGAGTCCCTTGGCCTTGTCCCAAAGTCGGACCGGATACGTAACCTTTACGCCTCTAATCCCCAGACGACGCCCTTCAATGCTCCCGCATTCCGGGACAGCATATTCGAGCGCCTGCACTCATACTTCACACTGCAGCGGCCTCCGGCGATTCAGTTCAAGGATCTGAAAGAGATTGTCAGCGCCAACATCCAATACAACCTGGTGCCGTTCCAAGTGCGCGCCGACTGGGTATATCTCGGAGCCGATGAGGCGCTGGTTCCGATCACTCTGAAGATCCAGAACCAGGACTTGACCTACCAGACGACCCTGGGCAGTCAGCAGGCAACGGTTAATGTCTACGGATCAGTCAGAAACCTTCAAGGAAACACCGTGGCCGAGTTTGAAGACACCTTGACTACCGATTATACGCCTGAGACCTTTGCCTACCGTTCATTCCAGAATTCGGTGTACCAGAAGCAGGTTGTGCTCAAGCCGGGTTTGTACCGTCTGGATCTGGTCATTAAGGATGTGGCGGGGGGAAAGACTGGCGCCCTGCAGATGCGACTGCAAGTCCCGAAGATCGGCCAGGAAGCGCTCTCACTCAGCCCGGTAATCCTTTCCAAAAAAGTCCTGGAACTTAAGAAGACAGGCGCAGGGCCGGGACTGTTTGAGGTAGGCGATCTAAGGATCATTCCGGAAGTAGGAGATACCTTTACAGTCCGTGATTTGTTGCACTTCTATGTGCAGGTTTACAACGTGCGCATGGACCAGGTGACAGGAAACCCTTCGCTTGCCATTGCCTACACGCTCCGTGACAGCAACGGAAAAACATTGCAGAATAAGATCGATGAGAAGGGGGACCTCATCCACTACCACTCGCCCCAGCGCGTCGTCTGCTTGGAGAGTATTCCCTTAAGAGATCTTAGCCCCGGATCTTATCGGATCGACCTCGAGATCTTGGACCGCCTGACCAATCAGCGTGTCACAACCAGCGCGAGTTTCAAACTGGATGCGGGATTGCTCCAGACGCGGAAGTGACGTGGAGGCGTCAGTCCCACCATCACGATTGGCGGACAGGACGGCGCCGCAACCAACAAGCAGGAGAGAGCCCGAGAAGCCAGCCGAGGAGAACCGCCACGAATCCCGAAGCCGCAGCTTCATGATCGTGATATTGTAATTCACATCGAAATCTACCACCATGTCAGTTCCAGTCAGTCGTCAACCATCCCTGAACCGTGACGCCCCGCCCATCTTGGGAACCGGCCAGACCAGTTTCAAACACCGCCGGCAGAGCGGTATTTTCAACCTGCGCAACCTTCGTTTTCGGCAAATCCTGGCGCTCTCAATCCTGGCAGCCTCCGCAGCTTTAGCTGTGATTTTCGTGAAGATGCTAACGGGGCCCCCGGAGACAAGGGAGATCCACATCGAAGCATTCCGCTATGGCTTCGCGCCCGAGAGGATTCGACTCAATCGCGGCGACCGTCTGCGGCTCACCTTTTCCACACGAGACACCGGGCAGAGTTTCTTTCTCCAGGACTACGATCTCCACGTGGTGATCACGCCAGGGAGCGATGTTGTGGAGGTTCACAGACTCTCCCGACCTGACAGCCCTCCCGCGAGGCAAGCTGTCGTTGAATTGATCGCGGGGATGCCTGGGTGGCGGGGCCTGCTTGTCTCCAAATCTCAGTTTCGCAATCATACTTACAATGGTCCTCTTCATGGAACTGAACGGGGCGATTTGATCGTCAGTCCCAATTATCTGCTGGCAGGCAGCCTGGGACTGTTGTGCGCCATCCCTCTTGCAGCGCTGCTTTTGTCACCCGGACTCAACAGAATCGAGTCTGGACGCCGTCCTATAAATCTTTTCGAACTCTTCCCCTGGCTCAAGAAGCTTCTGAAAAGGTCAACTTTTCAATTTGAGCTTGCTCTGCCTATGCTTGCTGTTTTCTGGTTCATTATTCTGGCTGGTCTGTTGGGCACGAAAGTAGCCGGACGCAACGCAGGCCCAATGGTCGTCTGGGTTCTTTGGCTTGGTGCTCTCATAATCCTTCTAGTGCCAGTAGGTGGAAGGCTGTGGTGCACGGTATGTCCTCTGCCGATTATGGGAGAGTGGCTGCAGCGCCGTCGTCTTGCGCAGAATCCTGCCGTGCCTAAGGGCACATCGCCGCGCCGGATACAGGGAGTGCCCCTGATCTGGCCCAACTGGCTCAGTACTGCCTGGCCAAGGCTCGTGCTTTTTCTTCTCTTGGGAACATTCAGCACTTCCATTGTTGCACTTCCACCGGCCACCAGCTGGCTTTTGATAGGCTTGGCTGCTCTGGCGATAATCACTTCCGTTTTTCCGGATCAGCGGCTGTTCTGCCGCCACCTTTGCCCGATCAACAGCTACATCAGCCTCTACTCGATGGCCGGCCGGGTCACGGTGCGGTCGGTGTCTCCGGCTACCTGCTCTACATGCGAAGAACATTTCTGCCTTACCGGCAGTGCCAAGGGGTGGGGCTGTTCTTACGGACTTTGCATGGGTGAGGTCCATCGCAACAACGACTGCGGAGCGTGCATGGAGTGCGTAAAGACCTGCGCATATGACAATGTCGCGGTCTTCTGGCGCAGCTCTGGTTGGGATAGAGAGATAGCCAGTTACGGCGAGGCGTGGCAGGCGATCGTCATGTTTGCCCTTGCCGCCCTCTACTCCATTGTCAACCTGGGTCCCTGGGGCCGGATTCGCGACTGGATCGACATCGTGGACAGGAAGAACTGGGGGCCATTCGGAATCTACAGTCTTGTCGTATGGAGCGTGTGCCTCGGAGCCTTGCCCCTTCTTTTTTATGCCCTGACGGAAGCCGGTGTCAGGACCAGTCGGTTGCGTCTGCACGCAGGGGCCCAGTTTCGCGCCTGTTCCGCCGCCCTCGTGCCACTGGGCCTGTCCTGCTGGATGGCGTTCGCGTTGGCGATGCTGTTTTCCATGGCCACTTTTTTGCTGCAGAGCCTGTCGGACCCGTTCAACTGGGGCTGGAATCTCTTGGGAATGGCTGGCAGCCCCTGGCACATCATCTGGGCTCCGGCGATTCCCTGGCTGCAGGTGCTATGCGTCATGGTTGGCTTTATCTATTCGCTGAAAACATTATACTGCTGCTGGTGTGATCACACACATGACAGACGCCGGGTGATCCTGGGCACCCTGCCGCTGGCAGCCTTCACATGGATGGCGGCCGCAGGTATGATCTGTTTCTTTGCGGGCTGAAGGATGTTAAAGAATGAAGAATCCAAAAGACAGGCCCAAATCGCCGGGAAAGAGGCGGAGCAGCTTGCTTCCGGGTTTGATGATTGTGCTGGTGCTGGTGGGCGTTCCCCTGCTGGTCTTGACGTATCAGGCTCACAACGCCGGCCTTTCAATAGGCGAGATGATCCAGCACATATTAAAGCTCGCCAGGAAGGGGAGCACGTCGCCGGGCGCTGTGCAAGCCAGGCGCGGCGAGAAGATCGATTTTCTGACCCCGATTCCCATTGGTTTTCCAACAACTGACTCTCCGCGCACGGGCAGCGTTACAATCGTCGATTTGGATCACGACGGGCTTCAGGACGTTCTCGTCTGCGACATGCTGGCCAGCCGCATCGGTTGGATTCGCCAGTATCCGGCCGGAGTCCTTACGGAAAAATGGGTGAGTCCCGTGCTCCCCGCCCCGGCGCGAGCGAGCGCCTACGATATCGATGGAGACGGAGCTCTCGACATACTGGTAGCGTGTATGGGTCAGCTGTTCCCGAGCAACGACAAGATTGGCTCAGTGGTGATTCTGCAGAACGATGGGAAACAGAATTTCACGCCCCGCACGATAATAGACCGCATTGCCAGAGTGACCGACGTGCGCGCCGCTGACTTCAACGGCGATGGCCGGCCTGACCTCATAGTTGGCCAGTTCGGCTATGATGACGGCGAGACGCGCTGGATGGAAAACATCGGCAACTGGCAGTTCCGCTCTCACATACTTCAGAGCCTCTCGGGTGTGATCCACACAATCCCCGCAGATATCGACAACGACGGTGACATGGACGTCGTCAGCCTTGTTAGCCAGGAATGGGAAGAGATCTATGTCTTTGAAAACGACGGGCATGGGAATTTCAAGTCACACCTGATCTGGGGGAGTACCAACGAAGACTACGGCAGCAGCGGAATAAGAGTGGTTGACATGAATCATGACGGTCTCCAGGATATCCTGTACACCAACGGAGATGCCTTTGATTATCTGCCTCCCCGCCCCAGGCCTTGGCACAGCGTCCAGTGGATCGAGAATAAGGGCGGCCTCAAGTTCGAATACCACCCTATCGGCAAGTTCAACGGCGCCAGTGGAGCCGTGGCGGCTGATGTGGATAACGACGGCGATATGGATGTAGTCGCCGTAAGCTGTTACAACTTTTGGGAGAAGGCGGAATCTCAGAGTATTATCTGGTTTGAGAATGATGGGAAGATGAGTTTCACCCAGCGTGACATCGCACATTCGCCAACGCATCTGATAAGTCTTGAAACCGCCGACATGAACAACGACGGCAAACCTGATTTCGTGTCGGCCAGAATGAATGTCTATCCCCCGTTCAAAAAGGAAGGCCGCGTTGTGCTCTGGCTCAACCACTGGGGGGAGCCTGCTCCAAAGATCACACGAAGAGCCCAGGCAATTCATGAAATGCGAGAGCTTCTGTGTGCCTTGCGCGGAGAGTCCTGCTCTGCGGAGTAGTCGAGGCGGCTCGAATGCTCGCTCAAAGGCGCCGGAATCATGAAACATATGCTTTCCGATAAGCGCGCGTTCTCAAACAAAGCCTGGCTAGGGAGATTGGCAATTCTCGCGGCTGCGCTGGGCTTGGGCACATGGCTTCTTCTAACCTTTCTTGTTCCTCGAGGTCTGCCGGAGGATTTCCCCGGAATGCCGGCTCTTCAACCTCAAGACGTTGAGCTGCACAAGCTGCTCAGCGGCGCCGATGCAGCAGCCCGCAGTCACCCCAACTCGGCAGATTTCATCGGCCGGCTCGGAATGATCTATCATTCCAATCAGTATTATGAGCAAGCCGAAACCTCCTACAGAATCGCCTCCCGCCTGGCTCCGCGCGACTTCCGCTGGCCCTATTGCATGGCACTGATGAAAGAGGAAAATGGACAGGAGAGAGAACTGCTCGAGTTCCTGCAGAAGACAGTTCGGCAGCGGCCGTACTACATTCCGGCGCTCCAAAAGCTAGCCGACATGTATTTCAAGCAGGATAAGACGGACGAGGCAGCGCGTTATTACGGTAGATGCCTCTCCGCCGCCGACAAGAGTCCCTCCCTGCAGGCCTCTTTCGGGCTCGGTCGCATTGCAGCGCGGCGTCAGGATTGGCGCAAAGTTGTTGAATACGTGGCTCCTGTATCACGGCAGCACCCCCTTGTTCGCCCTCCTCACCAGTTGCTGGCCGATGCTTACGATGCACTGGGGGAATCAGTAAAGGCAGCTGAAGAGCGCAGATCTCTTCTCCGGCCCAACCTCACCGTAGTGCCGCCTGTTGATGACCGGTTGAGCGAGGAATTGCTTGAACTCTGCTGTTCATCCACTCGCTTGCTCAAACAGGCGGGATTCCTCAGTCGCTTCGGACACTCCGATCAGGAACTCCGCCTGGCTCGACGTGCCGTCGAGGTTGAACCGGATGATGCGGATGCGCAACACTATCTTTCGCGGACTTTGCTGAAGACACATGGCGAGGACCCCAAGGCGGTGGATGAAGCGCTCGTCCATCTCAACGAAGGCTTGCGTCTCAGGCCCGACGACTTAAAACCGCCGCTGCTCGTCGCCGACATTTTTTTCAGTCAAAACAAAACAAGTGCCGCCATTGAGCAACTGCGAGCCATGCTGGCCAGGAACGCCAACAGTGCCGAGGCTCACTATTACCTGGGCGTGGCAACGGAACATCAAGGCAAGATCAAGGATGCCGTCGCGCATTATCAACGGGCCTTGAAGCTAGATCCCTCCTATGCCGAGCCCTGTCATAGAATCGGCCTGGTCTTGGTGAGACAGGGTCAGCTCGAACAGGCCATCGGATACCTGCAAAAGGCCGTAAACCTCAAACCGACTTTTATCCTGGCGCATTACAATCTCGGCCTGGCTTTGGAGAAGAGCGGGAGAATCGATGAAGCGATTGCACAGTACACCGAGGTATTGCGCCTTGAGCCATTCGATGCTGCCGCACACATGAACCTGGGACTCGTGCTGGCGGAACTGGGGAAATTCGAAGAGGCTGCTCAGCACTTCCGCGAAACGGTGCTGATAATGCCGGGTGACGCCGAGGCCCACTATGACTTAGGGTGCGCCTTAGCCAGTCAAGGAAATGTCGATGGAGCGGAGGCGGAGCTTCGGCAAGCCCTCAAACTGCAGCCCGACTACCTGGAAGCCCGCAGCCGGTTGCAGGAACTCGAACGCAAGAAACCTTGAACGGTCATTTGGAGCAGAATGCCGGGACAGCGCTCACGCGCCGCTATCTTCTTGATGCTCGACAGCTGAACCACCCGGTTGGTATCGTGCGCCGCAGATTCATTCCTATTGAACTCCGTCACATTCTCAGTCCCCGCTCACCGCACAAATCCTTCAGAGGAAAGGCGTACCGCGCCCATACTGCCCCACGGCTCAACCTTGGCCCAGACGGCACAGGATTCGACAAAATGCACATGTCCTATCAATAAGTCTCGTCACTAACTCCGGAGCCACTGCACGCACTCCGGATGTCACAGGCCGCCCCCGCTTTGGCTGGCGAGGACTGATGATAGATGTTTGTTTACACTGGCAACCGGTGCATTACGGCGAAACTGAATGGATCACCCGGCTCAAGTGATGGCGTCTTATTCGACCCTTCCCCGGTAGTGGCCTGACTAAATGATGACAAAACGAATGCAACTGCCCGAAATGTCTTCAGAATTACTCAACTCGGATTGCCATTCCAGAGCTAATTCGAGCTTCTTTGATCTCATTGTTTTAGATTGTAGGCGAGATCCAATCAAATAGGCGCATTGCCTTTGGCGTCTTCTTTATCCATAATGGATAGTTTAAGCAAACCTGGAAAGGATCAGCCCAATGTACAGACACCGCATGGATATGCTATCTCTCATCTCGAATCCAAACGGAACCTCGCGAATCGAACTGGCTCGGGCCACGGGGAGGAGTCCTGCCAAGATTGGAAAGCTTGTGCAACAACTCGTGAATGCAGGTGTGCTGACGGAAGAGGAGCCAATCGAGACCTCGCGAGGACGCCGCCCTATTCTACTAAAGCCATCGAAGTCTCTGGGCTACCTGCTAGGTGTGGACATAGGTATGGTTCATCTGCGAGTTGTGGTCACCGACCTGCAGGGAACCATTCTTGGATCGGAGGAACGTTTATCCAACGCCAGGGCGGAGGTGAGTACCGCTCTCAACGGGATCCTGGCAACCTCGGATGCACTTCTGGAGAAATCGGGGGTCACTCGGGAGAAACTGCTGTCGGTTGGTGTCAGTCATTCCGGCGGAATCGATCCTCAGACCGGCGAGTGTCTCTACTGGCACTTTGCCATGCATTGGAAGGGCGTTCCGATTCGCAGGATCTTTTCCGATCACTACGGGGTACCCTGTCAAGTCGATGATAGTGTTCATTGCATGACCCTGGCCGAAAAAACTTTCGGAGAGGCAAAGGACGCCGACACATTCGTTTTGATTAATGTGGGACAAGGAATCGGTTCCGGTCTTTTCATCCAGGGCCAGTTGTTTTCTGGGGCGGCTGGCACCGCGGGAGAGCTTGGACACACGACGATTGTTCCAGGCGGGCCACGCTGTTCCTGTGGAAATCGGGGCTGCCTCGAGATCCTCGCATCCGGAAAGTCCATGATCGATGCGGCCGGGCAGGCACTCAGCGACAACGTCACAACGATTCTGCAGGAACTCGTTGCCAACGACCCGGGGGCAATCACCCTGGAGGCCATCAGCACCGCCGCTCGCTCGGGCGACCGCTTGGCTCGCCGCATTATCAGCCAGGCTGGCTCTTATATCGGAATTGCCGTTGCCAACTTGATAAACTTCTTTAACCCCCCGCTGATTGTGTTTGCCGGCGGTGCCATTGAAGCTGCTCAGGACCTTCTCATGGATGTCATCGCCCGCGAAGCGAGCGCCTCGGCTTTCGAACCGGCCTACGCCAAGACAAGGATCGTCCGATCTCCGCTGGACAGCCTATCGGCTGCACGCGGGGCCGCCTTGATGGTCACGCGCGCGGTGGTGAAGTCGTTTTGGAACAAGGTGTTCGCTGCGACCAGCCGAGGACGGAAGACGGCTCACAAACCTGCGGTCAAAATGGAGCCAATAGCCGCCCAGGTGGGCGTGCCGGAGTCGGGATCATTGGAATAACCCATGCCTATCCGGTTGACGCCACCTCCGCGGATTTGCATCCAGGTGCTGCGACTGGACGGGCAAGCCGTGGGGTCTCGACAGGTGCGCGGCGGTGCTTCGATGCCCGTCGTGACACGTCGGTCACTGCCCGCTCGATCATTCGCCGGGGCGACTGGCGAAACGCGAAGCTGACCGGATTGGCCAAGGTGGTGTCAACCGGATAGGCATGGAATAACCGGCTGGGAACGAGACTCCTCACAATTCGATTTGCGAAAGCTCCCAGCTCTGGCGGGAGATTCACAGATTGGGCAATGCCGGTAGCGGCCTGTTGTCGGCGCCCCATTCGCTCTTTGTGCCTTGAATTCTTACGGCTAGCCCGCCTACAAAACAGCGGGATAGGGCTTGAGAGACCGAGGATCAAACAGGCGGGCTAAAGGCGAGGAAGCCGGGGGCACGGCGCGCACCGTGCCCCCTCGAGCGGGAGCTGCCAGGGGACTCTCCGCTCTAAAAGATGATCTTCAGGCCAAACTGAATCTGCCGCGGCCGATTCCGCTGGCTCAGGATACGGCTGAACGTCGAACTCTGCAGGCTTGTGTCCGGATTGTCGAACTCCGGCGTGTTGGTGAGGTTGAAGAACTCGCTCCGGAACTGGACAAATCTTGTCTCGGCGAACTTAATGTTCTTAAACAGCGAGAAATCGAGGTTTCCCTGCCCCGGCCCTCGCACATCAGGGAGGTTTCTCCCGACATTGCCGAAGGTATAGTTGGGCGGCTGGCTGAAAACAGACTTGTCGAACCACCCGGCAATGGTTGGATTATCCAGTTTTGCACTCGTGCCGGTATTATTCGGCCGGAGCACGGAGTTGTTGGAATACGAGGTGTTTGTAGTACTCAGACCCAGTGGAACGCCGCTCTGAAAATTGAGGATCCCATTGACCTGCCATCCTCCGAGGAACTTGTCCAAAGCTGGAGACCAGTTGCGTCCAAAATGGCCGCTGCGGCCGAAGGGGAGTACGGCGGTGAAACTGGCCACAAACCTCTGGGCAATGTCTTGGTCCGAAATCGAACGGTCGGATCTGCGGTCGTAAATGTTCTGGTGCGCGCTGGCCGGCTCCAGCCAGGTCATGAGTCCCGAGCTGTCATCGATGTTTTTTCCCTTGGTATAGGAAATTAGAAAACTTGCATCCTTGCTGAAACGCTGGATCAGCTTCAGCTGCATCGAGTGATAGATCGAAGAAGCAGCAAGTGGATAAGTCAAATTGTTTGAGGTGTACTGGGGATAGAGCGCCATCAGCTGGCGCTTTACGATCTTGGCAGCCGCAAGGGTGCTGCCCGCGGTGGTTATGACCCCGTAGAAGGGATTATCGACCGACAATATCGTGTCGGGTCCCATCAGCTGCACTGGGATTTGGTTTAGCGCATAGCCGCGGTCAGGAATGTGGGTTCCCTTGGTTCCGGAATAAGCTGCATCCACTACCAGAGTCCGGCCGATCCTGCGTTGAATATTGAAATTTCACTGTTGAACATAGGGAGGAGCTGCCTTCAGATCGAACCAGCTCATTGATGATCCGAGGTTCGTCCCCGATCCCCCGTTCCGTCCCAGTACCGGGGTGAATCCGTTGGGGAAAGGATTGCTCAGCTTCCCGATCGGGGTAACCGAATCGGTGGTTGTGAGCATGGCTGTGGCCTGTGAGAATCCCGATCCGGTGTTATCCGACGTGCCGTACACATTGGGAACATAAAATATGCCATAGCCGGCGCGGATTACCGTCCCCTGCGCAATTTCGTAAGCCAGGCCCACCCGGGGCGCGAAATTCTTGTTTTTGACCTCCCAAGGTGTCCGCCGGTCGGGAGTGGCAAAAGTGACGGCTCCGCGGAGATTCAGACTCGGGACCTGCGCGGCTATAGGCGAGGGCAGCGTAGGATCGAACCAGCTGATGTTGTTGAAGCGCTCGGTAAACGGCCACTCCAGATCATAGCGGAGGCCGAGGTTCAGCGTGAGCTTCTTAGTAATCTTCCAGTCATCCTGGATATAGAAGCCGTCATACCAGTTCTGGGAGGCCGGGTTTTTCGCGATGTTGAGCGTTCCCGACGACACTGTGCCGAGGAGAGCCGATGCGATCGCGTTGCCGGCGGCGGTGGAGGCCACCAGAGGATTCGGCCCCTGGGTGAAATCGCGGGCAAATGCATAGCCGCTGGACCCGCGCGAATTGGCAAAACGGTCGGCGCGGTTCATACGTATGTCGCCGCCGACTTTCATGACATGGTTCCCGGAGATTCGGGAAAGGCTAATCAGCCCCGAGTGGGATTCCTGATATCCCCACTGTGTGTTCTGGCTGAAGCCGAATGCCCCGTAGCCGGAAAAAGTAAAACGAGGGAAGATGTGTACTTGTGAATTGTCGTACACATATTTGGGCAGCCCCAGTTGAGTCAGATCGTAGCCCCGGCTTTCCGGCTCCTGCCCGAAATACAGATGGTTGTAGGAATACTTCAAGTCCAGCAGGTATTTCGGACCGAAGGAGTACACGTCACCGAACGACACGCTTCTGTAATTCGACGGCCAGCTTGATGACCATTCATCCGCGATGTTTCCATAGATATTGGGGTAATTGTAAGTGTAATTGCCAAACGAAAAACGGCCGAAGAACGACTGTTTTTCGCTTATCTGATGGTCGATGCGGACGTCGTATTTGTGCTCGTCGAGCCGGACCGACGGGCTCTTGATGAAGTTCTGAGCGTGTGTAAACGCCTGTCCGCTGACGTTCGGCTGCGGGTAGTAGGACAAGACCTTTAGTGCTATTGGGTCCATCCGCGATTGGGGAATCTTGTTGTCCGCAAAAGGCGTGCGGCTGTAGGTCTTCGTCGTCGGGTTAAAAGTGACAGTCGACGGGTCATAGATGATCACCTGCTTGCCCGTCGCGTCGAAGGTCTGCGAGAAATCACCGGCGCGTTCCAGAAGGGAAGGAACCGAGTAAGAATAGGTGCTGCCTGCTCGCTCGAGCAGCGATTCCCAGGTGAAGAAGAAAAAGGTGCGATTCTTCCCGTTGTACACGCCGGGAATCCGGAGGGGCCCGCCTATGGTTCCGCCAAACTGGTTGCGCTTGAAGCTGGCCAGTGGAACGTGGTTCATGTTGTTGAAAAAGTTATTGGAATCGAGAACGCTGTTGCGGAGAAATTCGTACGCTGTGCCGCGGAACTCATTCGTTCCGGACTTGGTCACGATGTTGACGACGCCCCCTCCGGTGCGGCCGTATTCGGCGGAGTATGCGTTGGACTGGACTTTAAACTCTTGGGTGCTGTCGACCGACGGAAAAACCGCAACCGCGGTCATGGCACCGGTACTCCCTTCCGGAAGCGTGTTCGGCGCGCCGTCCAGCAGCAGTTCGTTGGTGTCGCCGCGAGCGCCGCTGATCGAGAAGTTGTTCCTCATGTTGAAGGGCGATGAAGGGTCGTTCATCATACGATTAGGAGCCACCCCGGGAACCAGCATCACCAGAGAAAGGGTCTGCCGGCCGTTCAACGGCAGCTCGGTGATCATTTTGTTTTCCACGACTTCGCCTAAGGCAGAAGTGGTGGTGTTCAACAGAGGTGTTTCCGCCGTGACATTGACCACCTCGGTGGGGGAGCCCAGCTCCAGACGAATTGGAATCTCCACACCGTCTGCAACGTGCACCACTATGCCGGTTCGCAAGAATTTTTTGAATCCGGACAGTTGCGTTGAGATTTGATATTCTCCGGGTTGAACGTCCGTGAATACGAATCGGCCTTGTCCATCCGCCGCAAATGTCTTGCCGACATTGGTACCCGCATTGGTGAGCGTGACCACAGCTCCAGGCACGATTGCGCCAGTGCTATCCGATACGGTGCCCCAGATGCGCGCGGTCTACGTTTGGCCAAAGACGAGCAGCGATAGAACTGCTATTGATAATATTAATGTCAACAAATATGAAACATCGGTCCGAATTGTCAGTTTTTAATTTTACTGACAAATTAATGCCCTTAATCCCTTGGTGATCTTGAGGAATTTGTGATGGGTGCGCTTCCACGTGAGTTTTCCCTGCCCTCGCCCATGTCAGTTGGTCGACTCATGTCATTGAAGTGGGAAGAACCAGGGGATCGGAAACAACTCGGCCCCAAACTGTTGACTTGTTGGCGAGTGTGTTGCCGATTGCGGCAAGAAAAGTAAAGGTGGCAGCCAGGTCGTTTCATCATCCATTTCATCATCCATGCTGTTAAGAAGCATTTCAGACGATGATGCCAGCCTCGACGACTCAGCCTCTGCCAGGAGATGATGCTCGAAGACTCAGCGGCTCGAAGGACCGCGGCAACCTGATGGCGACGCTTCTCATTGAAGTCTGTACAGCATACTCAGAGCCTGCTTAACGACCATGTCCGCAGCCTGCGGAGCAAAAGGAGTGCTCCAGATCTCGTATCCACCCTCATTGTACAGGCGTTCGGGGGCAAGATAGCCGTTATCACCGTTGCAGTGCGTTATCAGGAAAGTATGCTTGAATGGCGAACCTGCCTTGATGGCGAATCCCACCTCGGTCAGCATTTCGACGCTCGCGCCCAAGAACGCCACGTCTCCCACTCGGGCAGCCGTCAGATTGATTGTCCTGTCCTGCACACTTGCCTCATTGGGGCGTTTGCGGCCGGGCACCTTGATGGTTGCGAAAGAAGTTTTAATATCACCTCCGGGCTGCAATCTCCCGATGCCTCGATATACGTGGACGACCTCCTCACCCAAGAGTGTTCCCATCAGCACGGGCTCCGGCATCCACCCGGGCTCGGTGTTGAACGCGGGGAGTTCTTTGTACCAGGGGTTGACATCGCCGGAAGCTCCGACGAAGACGGGGGCCACAATAGCGTGGCCCAGGATATTTTCGGTGAATTGCTCCGCGATCCCGAGAATGTCGCCGCTGATCTGCAGGTTTTCCTCACCCAATGCGGTAGCATGGCAAGCGTAGTCGAAAACTGCGCCGACCGGAGACCCATCCGGTCTCGCCAGCTTCATCACAAGCACATCCTTGTCTGTAACCCCATAGGGATTCCGCCTGAGCGAGCCGGTTCCCGTCTGCGTGGAGCCATCCGGCTTCAACACGCGCCGGTTGGCGCCGACCGGGGAGGATCCCACGCCGACTCCTGTGTGGACCGGGCCTACGTTCTTGAACGCGCTTCGAACCAGTTCGAGAAGTTTCGGCCTCAGCGTTTCTGTGTAAGTGATATCGTTCGGGCGCCCTCGGGATTTATTTATATTGGGCGCCGGGCTGCTGTGAGAATGGATGGCGCAAAGGAAAAGCTCTTCCGGTTTAAGCTTAAACTCATCCAATATGCTCTTTTGGAAGCTTCCGAAAGCCTCATAGTAGAAACCAATAAGATCATTAGAGATCATGACCAACCGTTTTCCACCATTTTCGAAGACCACTGCCCGGGCATACAATCTGTCATGAATCCCCTTGGACATGCCCCGTGTTTCATCATACCCTGGCAATGAAACGGGGATATCTGGTGTTATGTCAATCCTGGCAACTCCCGCGCGAAGATCTTGGACGTTGCCTTGCGCTTGTGTCTTCTGGCACGGCCAGCTGACAAGGCCAAACCAAAGCGGCAGCGCGAATACGATGCGCCTGAATCTTGCATTGCAGTTCATAAAGTTCTCCTTCCTTATCACTAATGATTGGTAGTCACATATCATTGACATGAAGGTCCCTTTCAGTCTCGGAGAGATTTCTTTGTGAGCCTGGAGTCATCGCGTCTTCGTGTTGTCCTTTCAACGGACAACACGAAGACACCAGGGACACAAAGGAACTGCAATACGAGCCTTTGGTTGCCTCTATGACTCGCCAGGCATGTCCGGGACGGGATTGATGCCGATAAAGGAATGACATCCGCCGATCGCTAAAGCCCATAAATCAACTGGAGCGCCGCTTTTACCACCATATCCGCGGCCTGAGGTCCACAGTTGCTGCTGAACACTTCATATCCGCCCTGGTTGTACTGATACTCCAGCGGAATATAACCCACCTTGTTGTTGCACTCCGTGATTACGAAAGTGTTCTTGTATCTGGATGCGGCCTTAATCGCCATGCCGAGTTCTGTTCCAAAACCGGCTGGAATGGCCACAAGCACCGCATTACCAACTCGCGCAGCCGATATCGTGATGGATGTGGTGAGCTGGGGATCCTTGCCGATCTCCAGACTTTGCGGCTTCTTGCCCGGCACCTGAATGGTAGTGATGGCAGTTCTGATCTCGCCGCCCGGGTATGTCTCTTTGATGTCCCGGTAAACATGGACTACTTCTTCACCAAGTAACGTGCCGAGCAGAGTCGTTTCCGGGATCCAGCCGGGTTCCGTATTAAAGCTGGGCAGCATCGCGTACCACGGGTTTATGTCGCCCGCAGCTCCGACAAATACAGGGGCAAGTGTGCCGGGGCCGAGGATTTTCTCGACGAACTGCTGAGCATAGCCCAGGACGTCGCCGCTGATCTGCATGTTTCTTGCGCCCATGGAGGTGTTATGGGTGGCGTAATCAAATAGCGCGGCAACGGGTGTTCCGTCGAGCTTGGTTATTTTCAACACCAGGACTTCCTTGTCGGTCGGACCGTAAGGATTTCGGTCGAGGGATGCTCCTCCCAGGCGCGTCGAGCCGTCCGGTTTCAGGAGACGCCGGCACGCACCGACAGGAGAGGATCCCACCCCAACAGCTGTGTTCACGGGTGTGAGGTGGTCCAGCGCCTCACGAATGATTTGAATAGTCTTGGGTCTCAGAGATTCCGTGTAGGAAATATTATTGGCCGGCGCCCGTTCCTTGTTTAGGCCGGGATTGGGGCCGCTGTGAGTGTGAGTCCAGGCCAGCACAAGTTCCTCGGGTTTCAGGCCAAACTCGCTCAGAACAGCCTTTTGCAGATATTCATAGGCGTCGTTCAATCCCACCAGGTCGTAGGAAACCATCACCAGGCGCTTCCCTCCGCTCTCGAATGCGATGGCGCGAGCAAAAATGTTGTCGTGCACACCCTCCGACATGCCTTTGCGCGCTCCGTATCCACCCATTGCGACAGGAAGGTTGGGCGTGATGTCAACTTTGGCAATACCGGCACGAAGAGCTTGTTTGCCCTCTTGTGGGTGGGTATCCGGAGACCATACGACCATTAGCCAAGCCAGCATAACGGCGAGGACGATGCCAATCGGACGATCATGTATTCTCATTTGTAACCTCACTTATCATTGTGACATTCGAAAATGCAGGGGAATGGCGCTCCATTCCCCTGCCTACCCATAATACTGGTCCGTTCTTCTTTGTGAAGTCTTCGAGTCTTTGCGCCTTCGACTGAGCCTTATTGGTATTCCACCGAACGCTATTTCGGCTCTCACCGCCAGAGGCAGCGCTTTACCTTGACGGAATTACGGATTCGGAGTCTTAGGCCGCACATAATCCGGCTCAGCCGTAGCCGGCGGATCGACGCCCTGCAGCTTCGGTGTTGTGAAATACTGCTTGGGCGCTTTTTCCCACTCGACCATCGAGATACCGGTCGGATCAAAGACTATGCGCCCTGCGCGAACTGTGATCCGATTTTCCACCTTGACGTCGCCGACAATCTTGGCTCGTCCGCAATCGGTGTATCCGAAGCGTCCTTTGCGCAGTTCCAGGACTGCGATATCGGCATCCCTACCCGCGCTCAATGTCCCCAGTTCCGGTCTGTGAATGATATTGGCCGGATTCACGGTGGCGCGCCGGATGGCATCCTGCAACGGCACGCCGATCGCCATGATCTTGGACAACGTAGTAATAAAATCCACAACGGGTCCATTGACGTTTGCCATGTGCAGATCCGTCGAGATGGTATCGGGAATGAACCCCTGCTTGATCGACGGAACCGCATTGCGGAACCAAAAACTGCCCGCGCCGTGACCCAAATCGAAGAACACACCGCGTTTTCTGGCCTCGAGCATGAACGCGTTGACCTTGCCGTTCGCGTCGAGAATCGGAAACTGCTGGGCGAAGACGTGGGTGTGGATATCGCCGGGTCGCAGCTTTTTTAAGATCAACTCATCGTAGGGCCGTTCCGGCGGTCTGGGCCAGAAATCGACCATAACGGGAACGTCGGCAAGCTTCCCAGCTTCAACGGCGCGGTCAACGGCGGCCCACGGCGGATGCTCTCTGTCCCAGGGCTTGCCGGTCCAGTAGTGAGCCGTTTTAACGCCGACTATGACGTCGCGATACTTTTTGACGGTATCGGCGCAAAGCTGAGGATCCATTTCCCGGATGTCCTGCTCCCTATCATCGCCCATGCCAACAGCCACGATATTGAGTAATGCCAGGACGCGGACCTGCGAGGTGTCGATTATGTTCTGCTTCATCAGATGAAAGTCTTTGGCGCCCCAGGTTCCTACATCGACGATGGTCGTGACGCCGGAGGCGAAATACATGTCCACCGGGAAGTAGGGGCGCGAGGCGGAGCGGCCCTGACCTGCGTGGGCGTGCATGTCGATCAAACCGGGAGTAACGTACAAGCCGCCAACATCCACGACTTTGCCGGCGTCCTGTGCTGGAATGTTCTGCCGGACGGCCGCGATCTTTCCCGCGGCCACAGCAACATCCATCACGGCGTCGATCTTGTTGGCGGGATCGATGACGTGACCGCCCTTGAGCAGGAGGTCGTACCTGGGGGCCTGGGCCGGCGCCACAAGCAGCAGCGCGGTAAGCAGTGCACCCGAGAGAGAAAACCAATTCAGTTTTTTATTCACGTGATTTTCCTCCAAATTGCTGCACAAGACCATCGCCCTTGGGATCCCATTCATCGATGGGATTATCCATGCCGTATGGGGCCGCCAACTCGGCATCGCTGCGGCGAGGACGGGTGCCAGCGGTTGGCTTCGCCTTCTCCAGCACTTCTTTCAGGCGTTGTGCCACTATCTTCTCTTCGCCGGGCGCCATCATCCAAGTCACGATCGTGATGCCCATGGGAGTGCGCAGTGGCACGATGCTGGGTTCCCCGTCCTGCATGGCTTTGAAACAATCCTCCTGGGAAAAGTTGAACGACTTTTCGTCCCACTTGACCCACAAGCGCGGCACATGGTTGGTCACCTCGCGCGGAACATAGCCGCTCTGGACTCCCGGAACCTTGTCGGCTACGCTCTTTACGTAGTCCACCTGCGACTTCCAGTAGTTCCACTCCGCCTGGTGGTCGACCTTCAAATAGCGCTCAACTGCCGCAAGCATGCCGATGTAGGTTTCCTTGGATATCTTCAAGTCGCGGCCGATGCCGCTGTACGGGCTTTGGAACTGCTCCGCAAACTCGACAAGATCTTTGCGGCCGAGCAACAGTCCGGCATTTTGGGGTCCGCGCAGGCCTTTGCCGCCGCTGAAGCAGACCAGGTCGACCCCCATCTTTTTCGTGTAAAAAGACAGACCATCATCCGGGGGTAGTTCGGCAGCCGCATCGACCAGGAGAGGCACGCGGGTGGCCTTCGCAATTGCGACGCATTCCTCGAGCGAGACCTTTCCTCCCGGCGCATCCAGCATGTCGCGGAACTTCCCGAAGTGCTTGTCAGCCACGAGGAAGTAGATCATGGCCGTTTTGCCGTTGATGGCCCGCTCCAACTGATCCTTGTACTCAACCTCGACAATTCGCCCGCCGGCCGCCTCACACTGGCGCGTCCAGCCTGTGTTGTGCAGTTTCTGGCAAACAACCTCGTTTTTCATGCCATCGGTGAATGGCAATCGCTTCATCTTGTCCGGGTCGTCGCCCGCAATGCACGCCGCTGTCCCCACGAAGATTGCACCAGCCGCCCCGGTCGTCACGAGGGCAGCGTCATTGCCGGTGAGTTGCGCGATGCGCCGGCCCACGGCCCGCGAAAGGTCACGAATAGGGACATAATGCTGGGCGGCGTCATCCATGGCTTTGATGACTTCCGGAGGCATCAGGGAGCCGCCCAGATGGGTATAGGTTCCGGAGGCATTGATGATTGGCCGCAGCCCGAGGCTTGTGTACACAGCCGCCGAAGCATCCGCATCCTTAGCAGGGGTGAATGCGGCAGCCAGGCGCCGACCCCCGGGTAGCGCGCACAGCAGCCCCAGCGCGCCCGCACGTGTGAAAAAGTTACGCCGGCTTGACGGCGTTGTGGGAATTGTCATGTCTTCCTCCTCTGATTTGTGATCCTGCATTCAATTCAAACGGTGCCCGTCTCGCCCATCGCTTTCACCAGGCTCATCTGCAGCTCTATGAGCGAGATGACTCCTTTGTTGAGGCCGTTGGGGCCACTTCTGGGACCTCGGACCCAGTAGCTGCCGGGGTCGGGGTCGAGTTCTCGCAAAAGCGCCGTGTGCTTGAGCCAGCAATCGCGGGCTGCTCCCAGACGCTCCAAAGCATAGCCGACCCCGCGCACGGGGCCGATTCGCCCGCCGGATTGTTTTCGCACCGCGTTATCTTCCGCGTCCCGGCGAGCGACGGCGAGCCAGTAGTTGCCGTGCAGCTGATGCCGAAGCGCCTCCGCAGCCATCCGCGCAATCCGGTATGTCCGGTGCTCCATGTCCACTCGCGCCGCATACGGTGCCGCTGGGGCCGCCGCCAGCGCGCGCCGGACGTGCTCCTCCGCCCGGTCCAGGTGCGCAATCGAATCGTTAAAACCTGCCATCAGTTGTTCAATGAAAGGGTCGGCCGTAACCGGCAGTGTTTCGATCTCTCCGAAAGCGGCAAACTTGCTCATCCCAAGTTCCAGCTCACGCCAGAAACCCCGGACCGGCTCTGCTGCCGGCCCATAATGCAAGTTCGCCAACTCATCCAACGCATGCTCCGGATCGTACTGCGGGTCCCACGACAGACGCCCGTACACATAAAGCGACGGCCCGTAGGTATACCAGCTGAACCGTCCCATCATGTACGAACCGGTCCCCACTACGTTCAGCTTGGAGTAGGCGCGCATGTCTTCCGTTATCACCCGCACCGTCGGCACCGCGAACGAATAGAACAAAATGCAGTCGTGATAGTAGTCCGTTATTCCAATGGGGCCGCTGTGCTTGCGCCGCCACTCCATCAGGTTGTTCCAAAACCAGCGATTCCGCTCCGAACTCGCATCCGCCAGCCCGTGCCCATATGACCTTTCTCTTGGGGCATAACCGACCCGCACTTCGGAATCCATGCGGACGCGGTTCAGATCGCAGCGCAGCGTGTCTCGATAAGCAGCGTACGCACACCGCCCCTTTACCCCTTGTTTGCGCAAAATCTGGTGGATCCCGTTAATTAGAATTACGTTCTGCTCGCTCGCCGTGTACGGCTTGCACTTGTCACAGCTGCACCACGCTCCTCCCCATATGTCCTGCCCCATCACGGTGAAGTATTCGGACTCCGGGTGGTCCCGAAACCACTTCATCACCACGTCCGCACACAGCTTGACGGTCTCCGGGTTGCTGACGCAAACGTTGCCGTCCGGGACACGCTTGCCCGTCTGATCCATCCGGAACAACTCCGGCTTCGACGCGAAGAGCTCCTTCGGCAGCATCAAGGGAACGCTGTGCCCCCCACCTTGTTGGGGCGTCATACCCCGCTTATCAAACTCAGCGGCGAACAAGGGCCGTGCCGCGATACGGTAGTTGTTCATCCGGTTCTTTGCCATCCAGTCCAGGAAAACACGCGAGTCTTCAACCACACGCCCGCGCCAGAATGGATCGTCTCCCGCCGCGCTGCTGTCTTCCGTAACTCCCCGTGCGGCAAACGCAGCCTGTGAGACCACATCCATTTGTGGAAGAGTCAGCGTCGTCTTCCGCGGAACATACTCCCCGTCCTCACCTGGCAGAAACCATCGGCACCCCAGCCGCTCGAGCAAGTCGTAGGCAGCGTACAGTGTGCTTCGCGGATTCACACCTGCCAGGACGATTCCACCTTCCTTCACCACAAGCCGGAAGGCGTCTGTATCGTTGACCGAGATCGACTCATCGCCGGGCGACAGACCCTTCGCCGGACCAATGCGCACAACATACGGTCCCGAACTCTCGCCGGCTTTCTGCAACGCCAGCCGCGCGCCGCTGATACGCTCGATATACCGCTGCAACTCCTCTGCGGCGAAAGCCACTGGTGCCGGGGCATCTGCCGGAAGGTAAATGGCGTGCGGGCTTCTACCCTCCTCAACCAAAACAAAAGCAGGAGCCGCCTTCTGGGCGGCGTTCCCGCTTTGGATCGACGGCGCCTTAACCGGCACCGATCCAAGCAGCGGAACCGTTCCCGCAACCTTCAAAAAATCTCTACGCGCCAGAGTCTTTCCCATGATGTCCTCGCGGAAATAGGTTCAAAATCAAGTTTTCTTTGTGGTCTTGGTTGCCTGAAGTGGATGTGAAAGTGGGCGGCGCCATATGGGACCGGGCCGGGAAAGGCACCCCATCCGGGTTTGTGGGGTTGGAAGCCTGATAGTGCGCCGCATGGCGGGTCCGGACCCTTTCCTGATTCAGCGCATACGGAACCGGCAATTCTCGCGCGTGATCTGAAAAGGTACGGCCGGCTTCTTCTGTGATTTACGGTGGGTTATCGGCGCAGGCGCGCGAACTGCTTGGGAAACAGAAAAAAAGGGGCGTGAGACAAAGCCCACGCCCCCAAATGCACAGGTTCGCCTAAAAGACGATCTTAAGTCCGAATTGAATCTGCCGAGGAGTGTTCCGCTGACTCAGGAGCCTGCCGAACGTCCCGCTCTGCAGATTCGCGTCGGGCTGGTCAAACTCCGGTGAGTTGGTCACATTAAAGACCTCGGTTCGGAACTGAATGAACTTTGACTCGCTGAACTTCACGTTCTTGAACAGCGAAAAATCGAGATTCTTGACGCCGGGCCCTCGTACGTCCGGGAGGCTTCGCGATACGTTCCCGAAGGTATAATTCGCCGGCTGAGTGAAGACAGCAGTGTTGAACCACTTGTCAATGCTTGGGGAGTCCAGCTTCGCGCTCCCGCCGCTGTTGTTGGGGCGCAGCACGCCGCTGCCCGATTGCGTGGTGTTGGTTGTCGTAAGGGTCACCGGAATACCGCTCTGGAAGGCGACAATCCCGTTGACCTGCCACCCTCCGAGGATAACGTCCAGGGCGGGTGACCAATTGTGTCCAAATTTGGCGTTCTTGCCAAGGGGCAGCGAGTAGTTGAAGCTGGTGACGAACCTCTGCGCAACATCCTGGTCGGAGATTGACCGGTCGGCGCGGCGGTTGTAAATGTCCTGGTGGCCGGTAGCCGGTTCAAGCCAGCTGGAGACTCCGGAATTGTCGTCGATGAGCTTTCCTTTCGTATAGGAGGTCAGGAAACTGAACCCTTTGGAGAACCGTTTGCTCAGCTTGATCTGCATCGAGTGGTAGATGGAAGAGGCCGATGAGGGCCAGCTCAGGGATGCCGAGGTGTACTGCGGGAATGCCTTTATCAGTTGCCCCTTCTGGACTGTCGTCGCGGCAAGGGTGCCTACCGTAACGATGCCGTAGAACGGGTTGGCGGTCGTTGCCGTGACATCGGGGCTCAATTGTGCCGCCGTGAGCTGGTTAAGGTTTTGGCTTATGTCCGTCAGTTTGGTTCCTTTTGCGCCGGAATATGCCAAATCTATAGCCAGCGTACTGGTGAGCTTGCGCTGAATATCGAGATTCCACTGCTGGACATACGGTGTGGCCGTGCTAGGAATATAGAGACTCATGCTTTGTCCCAGATTGGTCGCCGGCCCCCCTTTTGCTCCCAGCACTGCGACAAACCGGTTGGGGTACGGATCTGCAAGATTGCCTACATAGGTGGCTCCGTCAATGGTGCCCACATACGGCGTCGAGGAGCTGAATCCAGGGCCGATGGTGTCGGATACTCCATAGGGGTGCGGAGCGAAGAAAATGCCATAGCCGGCACGCATCACCGTGCCGTCCGCGATCTGGTAGGCGAGCCCCAAGCGTGGAGCAATGTTGTTCGAATCCACATTCCACCAGTTCCGCCATCCCGCGGTCTCGCCAAACGTCACGGCCCCCTTCAAGTTCAAGCTCGGCACTTGCGCGGCGATAGGGGACGGCGCGTTTCGATCAAACCAGCTCATATGGTTGTAGCGCTCAGTCTGGGGCCACTCCAGGTCGTAGCGCAAGCCGAGATTTACAGTCAGCTTCTGAGAAATTTTCCAGTCGTCCTGAATGTAAAACCCGTTATAGAAACTCTGCGTGGCCGGATTTGCTGCGTAGTTCAGTGTGCTGGAGTTGTTCGCCGCGCCCAGGAGAGCCGTGGCGATGGCATCTCCCGCGGTAGTCGAAGCCGTAAGCGCGTTGGGACCCTGCGTGAAATCGCGCGCGAAGGTGAATTGGCCGGAACCCCGGGAGTTGGCAAAACGATTGGCGCGGCCCATGCGTACGTCCGAGCCGACCTTGATGACGTGGCTGCTCGAAATTCGAGACAGGCTCGTCATCAGCGTATGGCCTTCCTGCTTGCCCCACTGGGTGTTCGAGGCGAAGCCCATGCCTCCATAGCCCGTGTAGCTGAATCTGGGGAACTCGTTGGTTTGCGATCCATCATAGAGGTATTTGGGAAATCCCAGCGCGGTCTGGTCGTATCCCACCGTCGGAGGTGTCTGGCCGAAAAACAAGTAGTTGTAAGAGTATTTCAGGTCGAGCAGAAACTTCGAACTAATGGAGTAGGTGTCTCCCAATACTATGCTTTTGTATCCGGTGGGGTAACCTCCGCTTGTGTCCGCAACGTTCCCGTACAGGTTTGGCCTCTGATAGCTCCGGTTGCCGTCCGAGAAGCGAAAAAGAAAAGACTGCTTGGAGGTGAGCTGATGATCAATGCGGACGTCGTATTTGTTCTCGTCGGAATTAATGCTCTTGCCTTGAACGAAATTGTTCGTGTGCGTGTATGGATCCCCTTCACTAAGAGGAGCCGGATAAAATCCCAGCACTTTTTTCATGATGGGATTAATCCGCGAAGCCGGTATTACATTTCCCAGAAATGCAGTTCGGGTGTACGTCTTCGTCACGGGATCATACTTTGTCGTCTGCGGGTCATATATGACCACTTGCCTCCCCGCGGAGTTGAACGTCTGCGAGAAGTCCCCGCTGAGCTGCAGAGGCGTAGGCACCGTGAGTGAGAAGGTACTGCCAGGCCGTTGCCTGAAACCTTCATAGGAGAAGAAGAAGAAGCTGTGGTTCTTCCCGTTGTAGATCTTTGGAAGCCAGACAGGCCCCCCGACAGTTGCCCCGAATTGGTTGCGCTTGAAGCTCGCGCGCGGAATGTTGTTCTTGTTGTTGAAAAAGAGGTTGGCGTCAAAGACGCTGTTGCGCAGAAATTCGTAGATCGAGCCGTGCAGGTCATTCGTGCCCGACTTGGTCACGATGTTCACGACGCCTCCCCCTGTGCGCCCATACTCCGCCGAATAGGAGTTTGACTGCACTTTGAATTCCAGCGTGGCATCCACCGACGGAAACACGGCTACTGCCGTCATCCCGCCAGTGCTTCCTTCCGGAATCGTGTTGGAAGCGCCATCGAGAAGCAACTCATTGGTATCACCCCGCGCTCCGCCAATGGAGAAATTACCGGCACGATTGAACGGCTGCGCCGCGTTGTCAATCTGGCGGTTGGGAACTACTCCCGGAACCAGCATAACCAGCGAGAGCGTCTGACGTCCATTCAACGGCAGTTCGAGGATCATTCTGTTTTCCACCACTTCCCCCAGTGCAGAGGTGGTGGTGTTCAAAAGCGGCGTTGCCGCCGTGACGTTTACAACCTCCGTGGGAGATCCGATATCAAGCTGAATCGGGATCTCGACACTATCGTTGACACGCAATACCGTGCCGCTCCTTACAAACTTCTTGAAGCCCTGGACCTGCGCCGATATCTCGTATTCCCCCGGCTGAAGATCCGTAAAGACGAAGCGCCCTCGCTCATCCGCAGTGAAAGTCTTGCTCTGATTCGTGCCTACATTTGTGACCGTGACTGCGGCGGCAGGAATCACAGCTCCCGTGGAGTCCGTCACAGTGCCCCAAACGCGAGCGGTCTGCGTCTGACTGATTGCAGGCAAGGAGAGGGCGAGAATACTCAGGATAGTCAAAACATATGAACGCATGGTTTCTCCTTCTGTTACGCCTTTATAAAACCCACGAACCCAGCGTAATATCCCGTCAAGCCAGTCTAGCCACAATACTTCATTTGTCAAGCAATTTGTTCGGAACACTTTTCCCATTAAGAATCTTTATTTCATTGATGAAGTTAATATTTCATCGATGAAACCAATCTCTAAGGATTAACGCTGTGTCCAGGATGGTAGTTGGCATCCAACTTGTCATTGCGCAGGAAGTCGTAGAGCGAACCGTGGAAGTCGTTCGTGCCGGATTTCAGCGTAAGCGTCACCACGCCGCCGCCCGATTTTCCAAACTCGGCTGCGAATGAGTTGGTGTACACCTTGAACTCCTGGGTGGCGTCCACAGCGGGCGAGTAGCTGAGGCCGACAGTTCCGGAGCCGCCGCTGCCGCCTTCAGGCACCACGGCGGACACGCCGTCGATCATCATCTCGTTTGTAACACCGCGCGAGCCCTGGATCTGGAAATTTGCGGTCTCGTCAAAACCCGGCCTGCCGGAAACATCCATGCGCTGGCCAGGAGTCACACCGGCCGAAATGAGCACCAGCGACCACGGCACGCGATAGGCCACCGGCAGCGCGGCGAGCTGCTCCATGGTCACCATCTGGCCCGTCGCCGCCGTCGCCGTATCGAGCAGCGGGGCTTGAGCCGTCACCTCGACCTTCTCTGTGACGTTGCCCACCTTCAAAACAAGGTCAATCTTTGCGCGCTGGTTCAAGTCGAGGTTGATACCCTCCCGCATCAGGGTTTGGAAACCGGCCATCTCCACTTCCAGCCGGTACGCGCCCAGCCGCAACTGCGGAAAATCGTAATTGCCGCTGGCATCAGAGGTAAACATGTAAACAGTTCCCGTGTCGAGGTGAAGCGCGCGCACGATTGCACCGGGAACGACAGCGCCAGACTCGTCCAACACTCTCCCGTAGATGGACGCCGTCACCGATTGGGCGCGCGCCCCCGTTGCAAGCGACGCCGCAACGAGGACGATCAACATCAGGCGAAACAAACATTTAATAAAGAGTTCATTGTGCCTCCTTTTCTTTTCCCTGCGTTTAGAAAAAACATTGGGTTTACTTGGGAGGAATGTCAAGCATTACCTCGGTGCGTTTCTCGACCGCCGCGAGCTTCGGCAGTCCGTCAACCGGTGAGTTCAGGTAGAAGAGCGCGATGGCCGAAAAATCGTCCTGGCGGTACATGTTGGTCCACGTGCTGGGCGGAGAATCGTGCGCGGCTAAGTCCGGAGCAGGCGACATGTCGAGCACCTTGATAAACTGCCGGCCGTAGTCGAGGCTTACGGGCTTCACGGGCACGCCTTTCTTCAGCAATTCCAGCACCTGAGTTTTTGACGCACCCCCCATCTGCTGAATCGTCACACGGATGTCTTTGTGGAAGTAAACCGGATCGGGGATGTGTGCGATAGAAGCCGAACTGGCGGTTCTTAGCGTCGGAGACCAGGCTACCCTGGTAGCGGTTGAAGAACACCCCCTGGGCCCATCCGGTGCCGATATAGTCCTCGGTTCCGGTGCCGACGATGGTCGGGTAGTCAGTGTCACCGTCGAGGTACATTTTTACCTCGCCTTCGCCCCACCAACCGACGACATCGGGATTGGCGATGACACCGATGTGCGCGCCGAGGAAGCGGCCTTCGCCCTTGATTCTCGGCAGAATCTCGAAATCCTTGTTCAGCGAGGTCCAGCGCTCGCGGCGCCATCCAGCATGGAAGTAAACGCGTCCGGATCGGGCCTGTCGGTCATCACCACGTCAATGTCGTAGAACAGCTTCAGCACGTCGCGGTTGGATTCGTTGGTGAGGGTGATCTTCGCCGCCTTCCTGAAAGGCATCGGGATGTAGCAGTTAAAGGAGCGCCCCTCAGGATTTGAAAACAGCTCATTTTCGAATGCGACAGGACGGCCGAGAATCGCGCCGAAGAAATCGCCGAACGGCACCGAGATGGCGGGTGAATCGGCGTTGTCCCAGAACATCTCGAGGCGCAGTGCGCGCATCATCTTCGGGTCGCGCTCGCGCAAGGTAAACCACAGCCGGTGGATGGCGCCCGATCCCTGCAGGCTCATCAGCACCTTCGTCTCGCCCGCTTTCAGCGAATCGAAGGCATGGCCCTTTCCTCCCCGGTTTTCTTTGCCGCCTTCACCCTTGGCGCCTCTCAGATTCTCGAAACTGACCCAGCGCGACTGCGCATTCGGCCGACGCTTGTACAGATCGTCCATTTGGGCGGGGAGAAGTGCCACCGTCGTCACAAGCGATATGAATGACGCGAACAGAACTCGCCTAATCATGGTGTTCCCCTTTCAGGCTAGAAGATTCTCGGAAGACTCGCACGTCGAACGGACCGCCCGCCTGCTTGATCCGTCCCTCTCCTCTGGGAAGTGAGACGATGCATGCGCTCTCCCCGTCCATAACAGTCATGGCCTCTCTCAGGCATCGACCTGCGGCCTTGCCTTCCACAACGCGCAGATCAACGCAGCTCCAGCCAGCGCAGATATACCAGCCAAGCCAAAGGTGAATGCATAGCTCTTTGCATCGATGAGCTGACCCGCTCCCCATCCTGCAAGTGAGGCGCCGATGTATCCCATGGAGTCGATGAAACCGGCTGCGCCGGCTGCCCCCTCCTTACGGCCAAAGTCCTGCGCTGCGTGGCCCACCATCAGAATGTGCGCACCGTAAGTGAAAAAGCCCACAATGGCAACCACAGCAACGAGAAGGACGGTGTCATTGGGATCGACCTGGGTAAAGAGGACTGAAAATATGCCCAGAAACAAGAGCGCGATGGCGATGACCGGCGCCCGTCGACCCCCAAAGAAACGGTCGGTGGCCCATCCGCAGACAACCACGCCCAGTGAGCCCGCCAGCGGGTGGACGCAAATGCTCATAACCTTCTTGAAATCCGCAAGCACACCCAGCCTGCCCTGCGATGCGAACTTATCCACATATGACGGCAGCCAGTTCACAAAGCCGTAGCGGTTTACGTCCAGCAGGAAGAACGTCCCGGCAACGATCCAAAGGGAGGGGTTGCTGAGGGTGGTCACAATGTTGGCGGAGACGCTGCGCCGGACCGGAGGAAGGCGTTCCAAGGAAATCTTTGTGGCGCGCGGACCGGTCCGGGGCTCGTCGAGCAGCTGCAGGCCAACATCTTCCGGCCGGTTTCGGACTGACACATAGAAAAAACCACCGGCAACCGCAAGCAAAGCAGCAGGAACGAGGAAAACCAACCGCCAGTCGCCGCTCATTCTCAGCACGAAGTATCCGGTAAGAAAAACAGCCAGAAGCTGGCCACAGGCGGCTCCAAGCTGGTAACAGGTTCCCAGGAGGCCCATGATCCTTCCGCGCCCGTCTACCGGGAACCACTGGGCCATTGCTCTTACCATCGGCGACCAACCCATGGACTGCAAGAAGCCGTTGGCTCCCCAGAACAGCGCCAGAATCCAAAGCATGTTTTCTTTGAGTGCGCCGCCGTTCGAGGCCCCCACGATCACGAGGAACACCAGGCCATTTACAAGGGCTGATCCCACGGCCCCCACGGTGCTGATTAGCCGCGTGCCGAAACGATCGCCCAGCTGACCATTGACGAACTGTCCCACTGCATACATGACGGTCAACGCACTGAGGATCTTCCCAAAGTCGGCAGAGTTCCAGACAAACTCCTTGCACATGAGCGTGTTGGCGACGGGCATGTTGTACCGGCAAAAGTAGTACGTGAAGTACGTGACCCACACCGCCCCGAATACGCGCCGCTGCCAGAAGTGCATATCTGGAGCTATCCGATCTGCGTCCATGAGCTTTCCTTCGCCTTTGTACCCTGGCTGCGCACTCTTCATCTCAAGAGTAGTGCCTTGAATGACGCGAACATGAGCGCTAATTGAGCGCCTTTGTGACGACCCGCCGCTCGCCGCGTGGAAGACCATCTGCTTTTGTGTCAATCCGCTATCGAGCCCTTCTGGTTCATCGGTATCTTCCGAACTGCTGGTATGCCTCGAAGAGCGCCTCGATGTTTTCCAGTGGCGTGTCGACCTGGAAATTGTGCGCCGTGCAGAAGATGAAGCCTCCACCCGGCCCGAGCGTTTCGAATCGCCTGCGCACCTCATTTCGCACATCCTCGGGAGTGCCAAACGGGAGCGTACGCTGAATGGAGATCGAGCCGTGAAAACTGATGCGATCTCCGAACAGTCGCTTCAGTTCGGTGTGATCCATGTGGCGGACCTCAGGCTGCAGCGGATTCAGGATGTCTATCCCGCACTCGATCATGTCTTCAATAATGGGCTTGATCGAACCGCAGGAGTGGTGGGCTACCTTGCAGCCGTACCTGTGCCCCAGTTCGATGAAGGCCTTGAAACCGGGGCGCAGGAATCGACGCCACATGTCCGGCGACATGAACGGGCCGTGTTGCGTTCCAAAGTCGTCACCGGTGAAAAAGATGTCTATATTCCCACCGGCAGCCTCAAGCGTCCGACGCGCGTATTCGAGATAAAATTCTGCGATCCGGGTGAAAACATACTCGGCGATTGCGGGGGCCTCAATCAGGTCTTCGAGAATCCTTGCCGTGCCGCGCAGGTACATGGCCGGCTTGAGCTGGGCACATCGGTTCATGCGGTCTCCCATGAACACTGCCACCTTGCCGGTGCTCCGGGCGAGAGCCGACTGTTCGCGCACGCAGCTGTAGTCAAACCAATCCGGGTCGGGCCACTTCGGGTAGGAGCGAATCTCTTCCACCGATGCGGCAGCCTCCAGCGGGGATTTGAGTACCTCCCTGTATGCACCGCTCTTGTCGCCTGAACCTATCCGGACGCGCACACGAGGAACGCCGAAGTGGTCTTCCACGCTGCCGTCCGGGTACACAGTCGGCTCGGGTCCCGCATATCGTGGTCCTTCAATGTAATGGAAGTCGACGTCGAAGTGCCGAAGGAGGTCGTCCCTGGTCGAAAACCCGTAACGCTCGAGCAGCAGAGTCTCGATTTCAGCGCTGGCCCAAAAGTCAATTGGAGCACGATCAGGCTCGCGGTGGGAAAGAGCCAGGAAAACGCGTTGCCGGGAATCCATCAGAAACGATCCGAGTTATTGAATCCCTGGCTTGCCGCGCGGGACCGCCTGCGCTCCCAAATTTCTTCGCCGTACAGAGCCAGAACCGCCTTCACCATCTCATCCTCCACATCCGGCGCCCATCCCACGGGCGAGGCGTACTGGATTCTGATCACCTGCGACTGATACTCATCGAGTCGCACGAGTTCCCGCGTGGGGATGTAGAGATTGTGCTCGGCAAAGTAACCAAAAACCATGCTTGGCGTTTTTTGCCGCAGCACCTCTTTGATCCGCGCACCAATCGGAGCACACGGTTCACCTTGGATGGCGACGAAATTCAGACGGCCGATCTTCGCCGCGAGAACCTCTTCGTAGCGGCATTCATATTTGCGCGGTGTGTCGAGCTTCGGCACCAAATAAGCATCGTCGGTGCACGTGTAATCCGAGCTCTTGGTGGGGAATGGGATGCCTTCCTTATAATGTTTGATCAAGGCGCGTATCCAGTTCGACGGTCTGCGGCGATCGGGGAATGGAACGAATCCTATGTCCAGAGGGATGGCGCGAGCCAGTTCGAGAGCCTTCTGATATGGAAGCGGCTCTGCCAGCGGCAAACTGACGACTTTCCATTGGCTCTGGATCGGTCCCGTGACTTCCTCCATTGGCCCGTCAGCCGTTTTGAATATTACCTCGGCCAGCTCGTGCCCACGCTGTTTGCAGGCAGGCAACCGGTCAGTGATGCCGGGAGGTGCAAAACAGTATTGGTTGCCGCCGCAGCCGTCGGCATAAAGTGCGAGGGATCCGGGGAATTTGGCTTCGATCTCATCCATGGCAAACCCGGGATGGGAGGCGCCGTACCCCGCAGGACCTTCCAGCGGATGGGTCGGGTGGTTGAAGAGAAACGCCGCCGGCTTATTGCCCTTCATGACCTTCAGCAGCTGGATTTCGTAGTCGGGAGGTGCGTTTCCATTGCAGCGGATGAAGTATCCATGGCCAAATCCGTAGTGCAGTTGAACCGGCCCGTCCTCTTTCGAAATAGCTTCTTTGATCAAGGCGAAGATCTTTTCCGCCAGAGTGCGCCCATACTCAAAATTGTCCGGCACAATCTGAATAGGAGCCTGATGATTGTGCGTGGCGAGCAACACAAGGTAGGCCGGAGCGATGCCAAGCTCTCTCTCCACCCTCTCTCGCAGGATCGGGGTTGCAACATCAAGACAATTGAAGTCGTACGTGACGATGACCAGACGTTTCTGTCCGTCATTCAAAGTGAGGCAGCGGGCATTGACCGGATGGTAAATGACGGGGGGATCCGGCCTGTATCCATTGGCGCAGACGTGGGGTTCGTGGGGCGTGACTTCAACTTTGGCGGTCCCGGCCGTCATCTTGCCTGATGTGGTTTGTGACAGCGCGGACGCCGGCAGAATCCCTGAAGATCCCAGAAAGGGGACCGTCCCGGCCATTTTCAAAAAGTCTCGTCTTCTTAACTCCATTTCCATCATAGACACCTCAACAGTCTGAACCTCCGGCCAAGCCTCATTGTGAGCCATTCCTCAAGTACGGGCCGAGCAGACGAGGTTCGTTTGTCTTTGGGTCTTCGAGTCATTGAGTCTTCAGGTGGCTTCTCAAAAGCCTCACCTCCAGGACTCGAAGACTCAAAGGCTCGAAGGAGCACAATCCCGGGACACTGATCAGTGAGCTTAGTCCAGGTTCAATAGGGTCGCTTAGACTCCTGCAATGCACGCTGAGCCCGGGTCATTTTCATCTTTTCGATTGACGGATGCTGCAGGGTGATAAGCTCCTCCCTGTCGAAGATGACCCTTTCGATGGCAGCCGCGATGAAATCCATGTACTCCCTTTCTCCAAGGAGCAGATGATGCGGCAACCAGACAGCTTCTTTGTACGCAGCCCGTTCCGCAACCGGGCAGTTGTATGCCTGAAAGTCAGCCCGATCCGGACTTCTGCGCAACGCGTCGAAGCTCTCGCCTGTCGCATTGAAGAGCGAACTCTTGTACACCGGCTCGTAGAACAGGCCGTCGCTGGGAACGCCTTCCATTTCCAGCGCCGCGAGAAAGTTGGCCCGGTCAAGACCATCGAGCGCGCCGGAGTCGAACTTGAAAATGTACTGGTAGAAGGCCGGCGTTGAAACCCTTGGGTCCTGCTCCAACGGATGGATTCCAGGCATCTCCTTGAGCAAATGGCTGAGATATGAGGCGTTGGATTTTCTCTTCTCCGTCTGTTCCTCGAGTCTCTCCAATTGAATTCTCAACACCGCCGCCTGAAACTCGCTCAGACGATAGTTGTGGCCCAGCACCCGGTGTTTGTAGACGTCTGTAATAGTCGGCCGCGAGCAATTGACGTAAGACTGGCAAAGTTCGTGCAGTTCGTCATCGCTGGTTAGAATGATTCCGCCTTCACCCGAGGTCATCAGCTTGCTGGTTTGAAAGCTGAAGGACCCCAGGTGTCCTATGGATCCCGCCCCTCGACCTTGCCACCTCCCGCCATGCGCGTGAGCGCAGTCTTCGATCACTTTCACATTGCGATCGGCGGCAATTTGCATGATGCGGTCCATGTCGCAAAAATTCATGCCCAGGTGGACTGGAATTACTGCCTTTGTCCGCTTCGTGATTGCCGCTTCAAACGAGGCCGGATCCATGCAGTAGGTATTCGGCAGGACGTCGACAAATACAGGTATCGCTTCCACGAATAGGACGGCGGCGGCCGTTCCGTCCCATGTGTAGGCCGGTACTATGACTTCGTCGCCGGGTTTCACTCCGGCAGCCTTCATCGCGATCTCGAGAGTCACCGTCCCATTGGCGGCGCAGACTCCGTACTTGGCGCCGTGATATTGCGCGAAGGCCTGCGCAAACGCCTTGGCGTGGGTATTGGGCATGGGAAAACCACCCCAATTGCCGCTCCTGCAGACCTCGCTGAGAAGCCGTAGCTCTCTTTCATCATGTATCGGCCACTGCGGGATGGGCCGCGTATCGAGTCGCTCTCCGCCTAAAATACACAACTTTCCCGCTATGGTTGGTGTTCGCATATACGATTCCTCATATGAAAATAGGGGTTGCCTCCCCTAGTTGCCAGGGTTGTCCGGCTTGCCCTTCAGCTTGCCGGTAAAATAGCCTAACTGGATAACAGCCCTATCAATCATCCGGTCGCCTGCGCCGACTTCAATTATGGATCCCATCTCGCTGGCGCCGTAGCCGCCGTCGACCGCTCCCTTGATGGTCGGGACATAGGCCAAGTTCCCGTTCGTGTATCCGCCAAATATTACGGGAAAATCCTTGACGCGCTCGCGCAGTTCGAGCTGATAATCCACAAAGATCTCAGCTGGTACTCCCACGAAAGCGAAATCCCGGTTGACCAACATCACTGTTACGGGAGCCGGAAACGAACTTTTGAACATCCGCTCGATCCGCCTTTTGATCGCATCGGTCAAGGGATAAGCAGCGGAGACCTGAGCCATGAACTTGTCCTTGTTCCAGCGGCCGTTGAATTGCAGGATCTCGCGCGACATCTGGATCTGTGAATCCGGCGCGCTCTTCGTCTGAATCGTGTTCGCCACACGAATCACTTCCTTTCCGAGAGTGCGGCCGGTCTCCTGCATCAGCGCAACGGCATTTTCCGCAATGGGCGTCTTGTCGTAATAAGGATTGATGTCTCCTGCGGCGCCCTGCACAAACATGCACATCGGATTTCCCCGGATCGACGATTCCACCGTGCGCATCATCTCACCAGGATAGTCGGCGGAATATTTCAAATTCTCAGGCCCAAGCACAACGGGGTGACAGGCATAGTTAACTATCAATGCCAGGGGTGTGCCATTCTTCCGATCCAGCCTGAGTACCATCACCGTGGGATCGACAGGAGCTGTCCGTACCTTGGTCTCGTTTCTCCACAGCATCTTTCCGTTCCCATCGGACATCATATACAGGCGATTGTGTCCGATGAAAACGGATCCTTGTCCAACTCCGATCAGCGCCGGTTCGCGCGAATTCCAGGCCTGCTCGACAGCCGCCCCGATGTTGGTGACGGCGTCCTTCTGCCAGGGCGCCTGGTTCTCCGCTTCCACCGTGGGGCCGGAATGCGTGTGGCTGCAGTTGAAAATCACATCCTCGATCCCCGCGGATTTTTTCACGCGAGCCCGGATCTCGTCCAGCTGCTCGTCCGGAAAGACACCCACAAGGTCCAGAGTCACAAGCGCAACCGAACGTTCCTTGCCTTCGAGGACGAGAATCTTGGCTTGAGGGTAATCCAGGACGCCTTCCGCATTTCCTTTTCGTGCGCCGAATCCGGCCATCGCGATCCCGAATGGAGGCCGAATCTCAACTCTCGCGGTTCCCGCCTTGAGGTCTTCACCCCGAGAAGAAGCCGTGGCCGCAGCGACCAGCAACAGCACCAGCAACATCGTGACGATTCTTTTTTTCATGATCTCTCCTTTTCAGGGCCTCGCCGTATCAGGAACATCACGCAGCTTGCCGAGACGCTCGTATATCCAGATTATCGCGCGGTCGATCATTCGCTCTCCTGCTCCAACCTCGATGCGTGTGGAGTAGCTGGCGCCATAACCTCCCTGCATCGCCGCCTCGATTGTGGGAACATAACCAGCCCCGACGCCTTCGCCGCCGTTCGCGTAACCGAAAAGAAACGTGTGCCGAAGCGGGGACCTGGCCTTCAAGTCAATCTGATGACTGACGAACACCTCACCGGGAATGGCCACGAATCCCGTGTCTTCTCCAAGCAGGGCGTAAGTCACCTGAACCGGCATGTTCTTCTGAGCGTCAAACCTCTCTTTGAATGGAAAAATCTCCTGTCCGATTTGAAGTCGGAAGTCGCTCGCCGCCGGTTTCATCCTGCTGAGAGCGGCAAGCACGGTATCGCCCATCGTCTCGCCATACTTCTGCGCAACACCGAAGCCGTCCTGATTCACGGGTTGCTTGTCGTTGAACGGATTGACATCCCCACCGGCTCCCGGAATCCAATAGCAAATCGCCGGATCGCCGAGCTTTGCCTCCAGATAGCGATACATAAATCCCGGCCAGTCCGCGCTGTATTGAAGGTTATCCGGCCCAAGCACAACCGCGTGGCAGGCATAATTCACCACAAGAGCAAGCACCTTACCCCTGGAGTCAGTGAAGCGGAGAATGCCTACGGATGGATCTATGGGAGAAGTAGGCACGCGTTCCGCATTTCTCCAGAACATCGTGACCGTCCCATCCGGATTCACCTTCCTCCGGTTGGAACCCAGCAAAACCTTGGTCTCTATAACGGAAACCTGCGCCGGAACAAACCGCGCCTGGGCTGCTTTGAGGCTGGCGAGGACCTTGTCCTCGACGGAAACCACCCATGGGTCTCCTTCGGGATTATCACGATCCTTGGGAACCGGTGCCGAGTGGCTATGAGACGAGATCTGCAGCAAAAAAGGTATTCCCAGCTTCTCCTTGGCTTCTTTAGCGATTCTCGTCGAACGGAATCCAACCGAATCATAGGTGACGATGCCAAGCTGCTGATCTCCTGCCTTTATCAGAAGCACTTTGGCCATTAACGGGTCGTGCACGCCTTGGCTGACGCCCTTGCGAGCGCCATATCCGCCCATCGGATAGCCAACGGGTCCGGTGATCTCAACTTTTCCGGTGGCGACCTCCAGAGAACTCCAAGCCCTGAGGGGCAAGGCAAAAGAGAATAACAATGCAATCATCACGAAGGCTTTCCATCTGGTCATGACCTGACTCCTTTGGAAGCCAAGAACCGATCTGGTTCTTAGGGCCTGAAACCTTAAGACTGTATTCCTCAATTACTCGGAACACCTTGGTTTTTGTACGACGTGAGGCTTTCCCAGCTCACAATTCGTTTTGGAACTCCTTGGGCGAGACCGTGATAGCACCAGATATAATCAATGTCAATAATTAATGTAGGAATATTGGTGGATTTTTTAATGATATAATTATATTCTTGAAATATATCCAATGATAGGGTACTGGTGCCAGGAAGATTGCGACTGCCGGATTCCCGAGGAACTTCCAGCGGCTGAATCGTCATGTCGGCGATCTTAGACGGAGGACAAATGGACCTTGCAGCTGGTCCTGCCGGAGAAAGGGTAGCTTTCCGCGAGTTTCAAAAGCGTCGAGACTGGCAAAGCCTCATAAGGGATCGAAATTGGACTCTCACCCGAAACAATGCGCTTCAAGTAAAGTGATTGTGCACGACGAGTGTAATCAAGAAATGCGGTCCGAGCAATCCCGGTCATTAGCCGCGCGCTGGGCGGTGGTTGTCCTGCTGGCCCTGGCGGCGCTGATCTCCTATATCGACCGGATTAATCTCGCCTCAGCCCTGCCCGAAATTCGCAAAAGCATCCCATTATCTCCGGAAGCATCGGGCGTCCTGCTCTCCTCATTTTTCTGGATGTACACTTTCCTGCAAGTTCCTGCGGGATGGGTGGTCGATCGCTACGGCGTGCGCTGGCCTTTTACCTTCGGGTTGCTTCTTTGGAGTATGGTTTCGGCCTCAACGGCGCTGGCGGCAACTCTGGGGGAAATGATTGCGGCACGCTTGCTTCTGGGATTCGGGGAATCGATCGTCACGCCTGGAGCGATGCACTACATCCGGATGAAGTTCCCTGAACAAAACCGAGGTCTTGCCATCGGAATATTCCTGGCAGGCACGAAATGGGGACCGGCCATAGGTGCACCTGTCGCCGCCTACCTGGTTGCCGCATACGGCTGGAGGCCGATGTTCGTGATGACGGGCTTAGGCGGCTTGATTTGGCTGCTTCCCTGGCTCTTGATCGTGAAAAAGAAGGCCCACGATTGGGCTCCTCCTCGACTTTCGATTCCCAATGAACCACCCACGACGGATACCGTCTCGTGGAAAGCAGTTTTCTCGACGCCTGTCATATGGGGAATATTGTTGGGCACGTTTTGTTACAACTATTTCGTCTACTTCTGCATGACATGGATGCCCACCTACTTCAAAGAGCGAAACCAATTGTCGCTGACGGGTTCCGGCTGGTTCACCTTTCTCTCGTTTGGAGGCATGGCGATCATTGCCATGCTGGCTGGATTTGTCGCCGACCTCCTGATTGCGAGGGGACGTGAGGCTGTCACCGTTCGAAAGTCCTTCACAATCGCCGGCTTTTTGGTTGCGTCCAGCGCCGTAATCGCCGTATTTACGGACTCCCGGCCAATCGCGCTCTGCGTCGCGGTTCTTTCGCTCAGCGGGCTCGGCCTGACCACCGCAAATTACTGGGGCTTGACGCAGACTTTGATGCCCGCCTCGGCCATCGGCACGGTTGCAGGCCTTCAGAACACGGCTGCCAACCTGGCCGGTATTGCTGCGCCGTGGCTGACCGGAATCATGGTGCAACAAACCGGAAGATTCGACGCACCACTCATGGCTCTCGGCTTTTGGATGGCCGTTGGAGTTGCGTCTTACGTTTTCCTGGTTCGTCAGCCGAAGAAATCCGAGCCAACGGCTAACTGACAGTGGCCGGTGATCAGTGGCCAGAGGCCCAAAATATGCAAGAGCCTCCGAGGTATTCTGGCCACTGACCACTGGTTACTGACCACTTCTTGTTTCTCTTCCCGCCCGGACAGGGCACAAAACCTTGTCAAAAAAACACGGGTTTATGGACTTGCAGTACGACCTGCCCGAAAATGGAGCGGACCGCCTTCCTTATTGACAAGTTTGTCATTCCGTCCCATGCTTGCGCTGTCGCGCCCGTGACGCGTGTCGATAATCGGGATATTGGCTCGAAGCTAGTAACCCTGCCATATTGGATTTCAGCAGTAGGAGAATGCCCATGAAAAGTTTTTTCGCTTTAGTTTGTGCCGTGCTCGTAGTCGCCTCGATTGCCAACGCCGAGGAAAGACTGGAAAACTATAAGAACAAGACGGTGCTGGTATTCTCGCCGCATCCCGACGACGATTCGTTTGCTGTCGGCGGCACGATGGCTCTCCTGGCGGCAAATGGCAACAAAGTGATTATCGCGATTTACACCAACGACAATAAGGGCAGCTTTGATCGGGCGATGACATCGGAGCAGCTCGCGAGAATCCGAAAGGCGGAAGAAGAAGCCGCCTGTGCCGTATTAGGGATACCGAAGGAAAACATCCTCTGGATGGGGCACGATGACGGCGAGTTAGAATATGTCCCGGCAAAGATTTTGTGTGGGCAGGCAACCAAGCTCATCCGGCAGTATCGTCCTGACGCAGTCTTGAGCGTGGATCCGGGCGAATGGTATGAGCGCTGGCACAAGTCGGATCACCGCATGGCGGCCTTCAACACGATTGATGCCATACGCGCAGCTGAATTCCACCTCTATTATCCCGAACACCTGCTCGTTGACAAATTGGAGCCGTACACAGTTCGAAATATGTACTTCTATTATGCCGCACCCAAAGATGCCAACTATTTTGTCAACATTGATTCAGTGTTCGAGAAGAAAATCGAGGCAGCCTCGAAGCATGTAAGCCAGTTTGAGCCTGCGGCGAGCAAGTATCGGCCGGACTGGAACCCTGCGGATTTGGCAAAGCTCAAGGAAGGTTACCGCAAACTGGGAGAGAAGAAAGACGGACACTATGTGGAGTCGTACCGCTACGCCACGTCCTTCAACCAGAAATAAGCTCAGCCGGCCTGTGCCGGCCGAGCCTTTGCGAATCTTCGCGCCTTCGGATCCCTTGAGCCTTGGAGCCTTGGAGTTAATGATTTCAAAAGCCACCTCGAAGGCTCTAAGATTCGAAGTCTCGAAGAACAATCTGCTGAATTGGCTCAGCCCAGGTTTTGGGTTGTTGCTCATGATGCGATCCGGGGTTTCTGACTTGGGAATCCTGGACAAATAATCCGGGGACAACACTCATCTTCCGGCCTGTGTCTGCAGATCCAGATCATCCGGCGTGGATGATGAGCATTGTTTCCCCGGATTTTCGCTTCCGTCACTTAGTCACATTCGCGCCGTCCACACGTACCGTAGGGGCTGCGCCGCCAAGCTCTTCGGTTGCAAAACGAACCGATACTTCCTTGCTTTCGCCCGGTAACAGGCCGAAGTAATTGTCCTCCCAATAGGAGGGGAGTACTTCTTCTTCAGATTTTCCCTTGACCACCACGAGATGGATGAAAAAGGCGAGCTTGCCGGTGGTATTCGCCACTTTCACGTGGCCGACGCTCTCGCCACCCCTTCTCTCAAATCTATATTCCGGCTTGAGCGACACTTTCGGCAGGCTGCTCAATGCCGTAAGATCAGCGACCGAAGCCGGGTTCAGGATGAATGCTCCCGCCTTCTCCGATTTGGTGCCTGGGATATCCGGGACCGTGGACAACCAGTAGAGGTTGTCGGAGGCCAGCTTTCCCGAGGCATCCTGCAACTTCAAAGACAAAAAGTAGGTCTTGCTCAGATCCTTCGGGCGCTCCACGACAAAAGCGTTGGTCTTTCCGTCCGCCGTCACATCTACGGTGGCTTGGCGGGAGAACTTCTCCTTCAGATCTAAATCGAGAACCTTTGCCGAAACCTTCAATCCTTTGAAGTCTTTATAGAGTCCATTGACAACATAGATTGTATTGTCGTCGTAGGAGTACTGGACATGAAGCTCCTCGCAGGCTTTCTTGGCGCCGTAGTAGGCGCCCCCGGCTCTCAGATACCAGTCGATGTACTGCCAGGTGGGTGATGCCGGCCACGCTGCATCGTACTTCCAGGTCGTAATACCTGTCGCCGAGTACTTGTTTCTTCCATACGCTTCAAACATGCCACGGGCGCTTTCGTAATTCATCAGCTGCCCCTTCAGGCAGAAGTCTTCAATCCCGCTTGCCTTACCGTAGCGGATTTCAAGGGCCTTGAGCATGGCGTCGAAATAGCGCCCGCCCTGGATCACGGTGTGGAACGACCATGCATCGGTCCATGGTGGCCACAGGTCTTTTTCAGGCATCATTCTGCGCATACTCTCAATGGGCGCAATGACGCCGCCGATGCCGCCGGACTGTGCAAATCCCCAGGCCCCGTCTTCCTTACCCTTGTAATACTTGTCTGGAGTCGCATAAGTCCAGAGCTCACGCGTCCCAGTGCGCGTGCCCCCGGTTTTAAAGCGTTCTTTGACATCGAAAGCTCCTGAGTGCGGCTGATAGGTTCTTTCCGGCGTGTACTTGGCAATCAACTCCTGGTACGCCTTGTCGAGCGTGGGTGTGGGAAAAGTTTCATCGTGGCCAAGGAAATGGACCAAGCTCGGGTGATTTCTGATCCGCAGCAAGGTGTCCTCGATGCAACCGATCGCCAGGGCTTCGTCTGGAATACTGCGACCGAAGATCTGCTGCGTCACCATCACGCCGTACCTGTCGCAAATGTCGTAGAACTCATCGGTTTCCCGAATGGAGAATCCCTCCGAGCGGAGCATGTTCAGATTGGCCTCCCTGGCATAGCGGACCAGAGCTTCATATCGCTTGGGCGTAAAGCGCAGAAGCATGTCACTGGTCATCCAGGCGCCGCCCCGAATGAGGATCTTTTTGCCATTCACCATGTAGCCGCGCCAGCCTTCCTCATTTATGTAGGTCGTGGCTTCACGAATGCCGAAGCGCACGCTCTTGGCATCGGAGACTTCACCCCCGCGCGGAACGAAGGAGAGACGCAGGTCGTACATCTCTTGTGGACCTACCGGATTGGGCCACCAGAGCCTGGGTTTCTTGATGTTGAGCTGCGGAAACTGATCGGGCGAAAACTTCACAAGCCTCGTCTCCTTGGGGGCCAGCTTTACACTTTGGGAAAAGGCTATCGTACCGATCTCTCCCTTTAGATCCCCCACTATCTCTTTGTCCTCAGCGTTGGCAACATCCGCCGAAACGGTGAGATGTGCCACCTCGAGCGAGGGCAAATCCAGTTTCGTGGAGACGTAGGGATTCTTCACTATCGCCGGTCCCGTAACCGTAATGAACACGTTCTGCCAAATCCCCATGTTTCCATCGGGAGGCTGCGGATTGTGGTCGTCCCATCCGGTGGTAGCTTCCACCTGCTTTGTCGGGTAAGGGATGTCCGGAAGCAGGCCGGGCGGTATGATCTCCACAGCAAGACAGTTGACCTCTCCGAGGCGCGCATATCCCTTGATGTCAAACGCGAAGCGCTTAAACATCCCCACCACGGCGTTGCTGTCTGCAATCCGGCGGCCGTTGAGCCATATATTCGCCTTGTAGTTGATGCCATCGATATGAAGTGTGAGGTTTTTCCCACGAGAACTTTCAGGCAGGCGAAATTCTGTCCGGTACCACCAGGGTTTCTTGAAAGGGCTGGTCTCCAGCATCACCATCCAGCGCCCTTCACGATAACCGGGGATGGATTTCAGATTGAGCCCGTAGTATGGATCGGGATAGACTTTATCCTCCACGAGGGCCGCCAGAACGGTAGTCGGCACCGTAGCCGGATACCACCCCTGGGGTTTGAATTGGGAAGTAGACACTACCTCCCCTTTCTCTGCGACTTCTGCAGCGGATCGTATTCCCCAGTTACTCTTCAGGGATACAATCTCCGGCCCGGCGGCAAATGCAGGAATAGCGAGCAAAAATAAGCCCGTCAGCAAAATGCAGGTTACTAGAAAATCGTGAGGTTTGCGGTGTTTAGGACTTCTCAGACTGATCATTACAGATTCTCCTGAAGGATTAACCCTTGCCACACTTTTGGTTTACCAGCAATGCGGCCCATTCTGGTGTTAATGGATGACCTTGAGTCAGGATCACCCAAGACTAATAAATCAGGAATTCTTGCCGTGCTTCGCGTGACTAGACATCCAAAAGTGCGATCTTAATTGCAGAGCGCATCAATTGTCAACAACATCCCCCCTCATGAGTGTACTTAACACTCACAGACAAATTAATTCGTCAGATCGCCCAGACAGAGAAAAGAATTATTTTATTAGTGAGACGCTGAGGCCCTCACCGCCCAGGCATGTCGTGGAGCTTGCCTAACATCTTATATATAGTGGCCAGAGCGTGATCCACCATGGTCTCGCCGGCACCCACCTCGACCCGTGTCACGACGTCGTTCGCCCCATACCCCCCTTCGACTGCCGCGCGCATAGTCGGGAAGTAGGCATCGTAGCCGTTTGAGTAGCCCACAAAAAAGGTCGAGCGCAGCGGCGAGCGTGCGCGCAGGTCGATTTGAAAATCCACGAAGGGCTCGCCCGGCATGCCGACGAGAGCGATATCATCATCAATGAGAAACGTCATAACCGGCGCTTCGATGGTGTCTGCGAACATGGAAGCGTTGCGCTTCACCGCAGCCTCACCATAAACTTTCGCCATCGCGGCAAGTATTTTCTGACTGTCCCACCGGCATTTGAAGCGCATGACGTCAAGGGTTTCGTTCAGGCCGGGATTGCCCGGTGCGGAAGTGCGGATAAGCTTGGCGACGCGGGCCGCCTCCTGGCCCAACTGCTGCCCGGTTTCAACCATGATTTTTTCGGCGTTCTCAGCCAGAGGTGTTTTATCCATATAGGGATTGATGTCTCCGGGAGCACCCTGCAGGAAAAAGCAGATGGGAGCGTTGTCGAATGCCGCTTCGACGGTCCGGGCCATCGCACCGGGGTAGTCTGCGGAGTAGCGAAGATTGTCAGGTCCGAACACGACAGGATGGCATGCGTAGTTCACCAATATGGCTACGGGGACGCCATTCGCACTGTCCACGCGAATGACTCCGACCGTCGGGTCCACGGGGCTGGTGGGTATCTTGGTGGCGTTGCGCCAAAACATCTTCACAGTGCCATCCGGGCTGACCAGGCGCCGGTTATGGCCGATGTATGTCTGGCCGAATCCGGTTCCGATCGTCGCCGGAGCCAGGCGTTTTTTTGCGTCCTCGAGCGCCGCCGAGATTTTCTCCAGCGCTGCGCTTTCCCACGCCGGCGTTTTTCCTTCCGGATAGGAATCCTCAATTACCGGACCGGAGTGGGTGTGCGACGCGCAGAAGAACACCTGCTCTATCGCTGACGACTTGCGCACCCGTTCGCGTACGAGATTCATCGACGGAATGCCGAATGTGCGCCCCAGATCCAGCGTCACCAACCCGACGGCTCTTTCCCCGTCACTCAGGAGGAGAACCCGTGCGTAAAGCGGATCGAGTGTCCCGGTGGCGGAGGATTTCCTGTTGCCGTAGCCCCAGAGGTTCACTCCGGGAGCCGGGGTGATATCCACTCTGGCTACTGCTGCGCGCAACTCCTTGGCATCTGCGGCAACAATAGAAACACAAAGCGACAAGAGCAACCCGACTATTACCGGCATCATGACTCGTTTCATAAGACTCTCCCCCGAAAGTAGTGTGCTTTACCTTTCTTCGCGACCTTGGTGCGTTTGTGTCTTGGCGGTGCGTTTTTTAAACGGCCACCACCAAGGTGCAAAGAACTCAAAAATCACCGAGGATCAGCACCGGATGGCCTTTCATGCGCGGTGCCGCAGCACCGTCGCATCAGGAACTCCATTGAAGAACCTGCAATCTCTCTTCGCTTCCATCAACGGTGGGTCTGATAACGACCTGCACAAACTCCTAAAACGTCGGCATATCTTTCAGCTTGCCCAATACGCGATTGATGTTGACCACAGCCTTTCGAATCATCATCTCGCCGGTTCCGACCGCAACGGTTGTGTTGTAGCCGGCTCCATAACCGCCTTCAGTCGCCGCCCGGATGGCCGGAATGTAGCCGGCCCAGACCCCGCGCACGGAGAAGCAATATCCTATGAGCAGCGTATTCTGCAGCGGGGATCGTGCCGCCAGGTCGAGCTGCAGCTGCACAAACGGCTCTCCCGGCATCGTCACCAGGCCCAGGCTTTTGTTCAGCACAATCGTGCTCATCCCGATCGGGATGGATTTGCCTTGTTCAAAGCGATTAGGAACGTCGAAGCTGTCCTCGATGACGTCCATGGAATCGTTAACACCCTGGGCGGGACGCATTCTTTGCAGAACGCGCAGTACTTCCGCAGCAATCTTGTTGCCGCTCTCTTCCGCGGCTCCAAAGCCGTTCTCTCTGACAGGCTGCTTATCCAGATAGGGATTAATGTCGGCCGCTCCACCTTGCAGGAAAAAGCAGAGGACACCGGCGCCCAGGGACTCTTCCACCTTTCGTTTCATGTATCCCGGCCAGTCCGCGCTGATCTCGAGGTTGTCCGGCCCAAGGTTGACTCCGTGACAGGCGTAGTTCACCCCCACTGCACGAGTTTTTCCTGCCTCATCCGTAATCCGCAAGACTTGGACCCGAGGATCGAGCGGAGCGGTGGCCCGGCGTTCCGCGTTGCGCCAAAGCATGGTGACGGAGCCATCCGGATTGACCAGCCGGCGGTTGTGTCCTATGTAGGCTTCGCCGCTACCCGCCGTAATGTGCCCTGCAAAGACCTGGCTCTTCGCGGCCGCGATAGCCGCAATGATCTTGTCCTCCGTCTCCCGGAACCAAGGTTTTTCCAGAGTCGGCCAGTCTTGCTTTTCCCAGGTAATCGGGCCGGAATGCGTGTGGCTTACGGCCAATAGGACATGGCGGACACCCAGTTCATCCTTCGCTCTTTTGACTACCCGCTCGGATGGAAACGAACGCAGATCTATTGCAACCAAAGCGAGGTTCTCTCCGCCGTTTTCGAGATATACGACGGTCGCAGTCAGAGGATCGTGTACCCCTGTCGAGTTGCCTTTTCTGTCGCCATACCCACCCAGCACGTAGCCGACAGGAGGAGTGATGTTGATCCGGCCAAGGCCGATCTGCAAACTCGGTTTAGCGGCCGGCGCCGCAGCCCCTGTCACAGCCGGTGTCACGCCAATGTAGAGGTCCGCTGCGCGAAACCCCTCTGCATATCGGATCCCCTTGGCGGCGCCATCCCGCTCGGCTCTTTTTTTCATGTCGTCCGCTATCTTGGCGCGGTCCGAACCTTTCTGGCTGACATGCTTGGCCAGAGCATCAATCTTGGTTTCGATCGTTTCTTCGATGTTCACCCACACATTCGAATAGGGGGTATCATAGTAGTAAACTTGCGGAACCTGGTACGGGGTCAAGCCTTCCTTGCGCACTTGCTCAGGATAATAAAGGGGAAACGGCGCCGCCGTCACGGCATCCATGGCGGCGAAGGCCGAGGCCCGATGATCAATGTGCTGGTCTTCATCGCGCGGATCAAACGCCATCAAAATGTCCGGCCGGTACTTTCGCAACATCCGGACAATATCCCCACGCAGCGTGTCCTTCGGCACCATGTCCAGCCACCCGTCGTCGTAACCAATCCATTGAAGGACGTCAACCTGCAAGACCTTGACGGCAGCTTCCTCTTCGGCTTTCCGCAGGGCTGCATGTTTCTCCCGATCGGCGTGAACATCATAAGTGCCCTTGTCATCTCGAGTGCAGACAACATAAACGATTTTGTTGCCGTGTTTTTTCAGCAAAGCAACAGTGCCGGCACAGCGAGATTCAGCGTCGTCGGGATGAGCCTGGACCACCATGACCGTTTTGCCGGAGACAGTGTCCAACCCCTGGGCTGAGGCGCAGGGAATCCATAGAAGACAGGCCAGCGAAAGACAGATCTTGAACGGCATAAATCACTCCTCACATCAACGCCGCCCGAAAACAGTGCGGGCAGCGAGCCAACATGGGACCAGATATTAATTTCGCTGCCCAGGAATTGTCAACGGACTCAATGAAAAGAAGTTCGATTTACTGCCATAAGAAAATTATCATAGGAATTTGGACGCTCGGAGACTGACTCCGTTTTATTAGGTTGCCTTTGAGAACTGCTTTGTGCTACACGGCGTTCAGTTTTCTCAGCGTCCTCCGGGTCTCTGTGGTTTGATTGCTTCGGTGTTTCTTCGAGTCTTTGAGTCTTGTGGGTGAAGTTCTTAAGAGCTAAACTCAAAGGCACGAAGACGCGAAGACTTTAAAGGAGAACGTCCAAGACCGCTCAACTATGAGAACGATACTGACACTTTTTTCGATTCTTGCTACTTGCCTGGCCTCGCCAGCCGCTGAGGTCTGGACTGTCAGACTGGAAGAACCGACTGGTCTCTACCGCAGGACAAACGAAGTGGTCCACATCCCGCTCGAGAAGCTTGGGGGACACCGGGATGGATTTACCGTTCTGGATCCCCGGGGACGGGAGGTACCGTGGCAAGCAGGCTCCGGCGAACTTCTGTTCCCGGCGTCTCTCATTCCCGGAGAGCTTCCGGAGTTCCAGGTAGGGTGTTGCGACTCGAGAAAATCAGCTCCGTTCCACAACCAGATCATTCTCCGGAAAGTGGGCATGAATCGTGTGGAACTCGGCAACAGCCGCTTCCGGATGGTGATTGACACGAGTGTCCCGGCCATTATCGAAGCCTATTCACTCTCCTGCGCCGCGCAGCGCACGCTCAATTACGTTGAGACTTCGCCGGAATCCGACGGAGCTTTAAAGGGAGACATCCACGAATCGGAAAAGACTGCGGCAGCAAGGCAGCCGGATATTGCGGGCGAGAACACCGGATGGACCGGTCTGGATGCCAGCGGGCCAATGACCGGAGTTGAGCTGGCAGAGACGGGACCACTGCGCGGCAGGCTGATCTTGAGGCGCGAGGCTGAGATCTGGCAACTAACCTGGACCGCCGGCAGCCCGGCCATCCACTGGAAGGCGCGCCGAGGGTTCCGCTTTGCCGCCGTCTCAGCGTCGCCGTATCTCCCGTTCAATCGCTTCCTCGGCGGATCGGAATACAATTGGCCGAACGGACCCGGCGAATCTGAGCCACCTGATAACGATATCCGTCCGCGAAGTTGGAGCAAGCTGCCTGGCGGACACGTCGTTTACTACCAGCAGGAAGAGAACTATGGCGCGTTGGGTATCGTCGCCATCGATCCTGATTTGGTCTGGACAGGCATCGGGTCGCGCCGCTTCCTCGCGCAAAAACCTGAAGGCGATGCCGAGATCGTCATCACGTTCCCGGAATGGCGCGGCCAGGAAACAGTGCTTGAGGCAAGAAAAGAGAACCGGGTCGTGCGCCAGCCCGTGTTGGTGCAAGTCTCTCCCGGCGCGAAGCGTGGCGTCTCCGATTTCAAACCCGCTGAACGGGAGCAGGAATACGAAGCAAAGACCGGCGATGCAGTGGTGACTCCCTTTCACGAAGATTCGATTCCCCTGGGCGGCGATTGGGAACTGGCGTGGGCTGAGAAGGGGGCGGGACCTCCCACCTCCGGCTGGAAAAAAGTTAAGGTGCCCGGAAGCGTTCACACTCAGTGGCTTGATCCGGCTAAGGTCTTTGCACGTGAGGCCGAGTGGATCAGCTACCGGGAGTGGTGGTACCGCCGCAGCTTTCGTGTCCCGGAACGCTTCGGCGGCAAGAGGCTATGGCTCCAGTTTGACGCCACCGACTATTATGCCGACACTTACTTGAATGGCGAGAGCCTCGGGCGCCACGAAGGGTATATCGATCCGTATGCCTACGAGGTGACGGATAAGGTGCACGCCGGCGCGGAGAATCAGCTCGCGGTCAGAGTGTGGACCCCGGTCGATTATTACTGGAAGCACCGCCCCTACACAGTCAAGGGCTCTTACGGCGCCGTCGACCAAAAGCCCGATGATATCACTCCCCTCGGAATCACGCGGCCAGTGCGCCTGCTCGCAGCAGAGTCCGCAGTCATCACAGACGTGGCCGTTGCGACGCGCCTGGTGGGCTCCGGGGCGGAGGTCGAGGTCGAGTTGGAGGCGGAAGGCCTCGAAGGCGAGGGTGAATGGGAACTGACCCTGGCACCGCAAAATTTCAGCTCTCCGGATCGCTATCAGGTGCGGGCTCGAGTTTTGGGTCGGCAATCCCGCCTCGTGATTCCAGTCAGGAATCCACAGCTCTGGTGGACCTGGGACCATGGCAAGCCAAATCTCTACAAGCTCGACATCAGGCTTCTAGATCCGGCTGGACGGGCGCTGGACGGCCGCTCGCTGGCGGTAGGAATTCGTGAGATCGAGAAGATCGGCTGGAACTTTTACCTGAATCACAGGCGGATGTTCATCCGCGGCACCAACTATTACTATCACTTGTTCATGTCGGAAATGGACCGAGTCAAGTATGAGCGGGACGTGAAGTTGATGCTGGGCATGAACGTCAACCTGATCCGCATCCACTGTCACTTCAGCAACCCGGAGTTTTATGATCTTGCCGACGAGTACGGCGTCCTGGTGTGGCAGGATTTCCTCGAAGCCTGGTACCCGCACGATACCGGCTTCTCAGTCCGGGCGGCCGCGCTTTATGACAACCACATCAAATATGTGCGCAATCACCCTTCGGTAGCTCTATGGGCAACAAGCGACGAGGAAGACCTGGAGAACTATCGGGATCTGACCAAGCACCTGGCGCCACGCCTCTTTCTTTATGATCCCCAGCATCGCCCTGTGGTCCGTTCAACCGGACGTTACGGTGACTCGCACATCTACTATGGATGGTACGGCGGAAGTATCTGGGAATACACGAAAATGAACGCCGCTTTTGTCTCCGAGCTGGGTGCCACTTCCCTTCCCAACTACCCAACACTGATCAAGTTCATGCCCAACCATTGGCCCATCAAGGACCACGCCGAAGAATGGGTATGGAGGCGTCTGCAGATTCCCGAGGCCATGCGCGCCTGGGGAGATCCCGGCGGCAAGAGCCTCGAGGAGTACATCCCTCAGACACAGGCTTACGTGGCGCGCCTATTCCAGATAGCTCTGGAGCGCCAGCGGCGCCGAAAGAGCGAGGGCGCGGGAGGCATCCTTCATTTCCACGCTATCGATATCTGGCCTTCCGTAACCATGGCCGCCATCGATTTCGAACGTGTCCCCACCAAAGTCTACGACACAGTCCGCCGCAGTTTTGCTCCGGTCGGAACGCTCTTCGAGTATGACCGCGACAAATGGAAGTCAGGCGACGAATTCCGTTGCGGCGTGTGGGCTGTGAACGACAGCTGGGATACCGTTCCCGGCGCGGCGATATCGTGGCAGATCCGGGACGAAGCCGGGAAGGCACTTCAGGAAGGCAAGTGGAGCGTGTCCATGGCCTCCGATTCCGTTCAAAAACTCGGCGACGCGAGCTGGACGGCCGCCAAGCCGGGACTCTATGAATTGCGCACGGAAATGCGCGATCCGAAAGGCAGCTTAATCTCCGACAACATCTTCCAGTTCGAAATCGTCGCAGCGAACTGACGGTGGACCTTCACCTCAGCTCAATTCTCAATTAAAGCAACGAACCATCGATTTCTTGGTATTCCTCGTCTTCGTGGTGTCCGTTCAAAGAACAACACGAAGACACGAAGTCACAAAGGCTCCCGAAGAAAGTTTCCAGAGAATTCAACGGGTTTTCACATCACACCACCCACAGGCTCAATTCCCCCGGATCCGCATAGGGGCTTCGTAAAAAAACCAGGTTTTGCCGACCCCTTGCACACAAACTCGGACATCGAAGAGGGTTGTCAAACTTCGCGGAACCGGTCCAAGACAAGAGGCGACTCAGCAGAATTATATGCAGAATAAAATATATATTACGAGATTCGGTGATATTAGGCTATATCAATGTTATTGACAAATATTGTTTTAAGATGCAGTTTAGACACTCTCAGGTTTATTTATGCGGGGAGCTTCTGGGTGGCGAGGTATCCAATGGAAAGTACTTCTTAGGAGACAGGTAATATGAAAGTCACATGGCTGGAAAGAATTGTTTTTGCAGGAATGCTGGCGATGTTGCTGGCCATTCCGGCGAATGTGCAGGCTCAGGCCGTGGGTACGATTGTCGGTGTTGTCAAGGACGCCTCGGGCGGAGTCGTCCCCGGTGCACTGATAACGGTCACCAACACTCAAACCGGATTCAAGCGCGAGACGACTTCCAATGCAACGGGCAATTATACGGTACCCGCTCTTCCTCCGGGCAGATACAACGTCCAGGCCGAGATGCAGGGCTTTCGCAAAGAGCTCATCAAGGAAATGGATCTTCAGGTCGATCAGACCGCCCGGCTGGACATCTCGTTGACGGTGGGAAGCCCGAACGAAACAGTCGAGGTTCGCACCGAGATTCCGATGCTGAACACCGAGAACCCGGCCTTAGGTCAGGTCATCGACAACAAACGCCTCCTTGAACTCCCCCTGAACGGGCGTCAGTTCCTAGAACTCGCCCTTCAAGTGCCTGGGGTGGTGACCGGCAACGGCGGTCCTCAAACAGGCGATTCCACCATGTTTCAGCGGCCGGGGATGAACTCCAGCATCAGCGTCAGCGGCGGCCGCTCTCAGAATAACAGTTATCTGCTGGACGGCACCCAGAATACCGATCCCGATGTCAATGCCTTTGTGGTGAGCCCTTCGGTGGACTCGGTGCAGGAATTCAAGATGGAAACCCGCAACTATTCGGCTGAGTTCGGCCGGTCGAGCGGCGGGCAGATCAATGTGGTCACCAAGTCCGGAACCAACCAGCTACACGGCTCCCTATACGAGTTCTTGCGCAACGATGCCGTCGATGCACGGCCATTCAATAATCCGGGCAAATTGCCCAAATACCGGCGCAATCAATTCGGCGCCACGCTGGGCGGTCCCATATTGCGCGACAGGACGTTCTTTTTTGCCAGTTACGAGGGCTTGCGCCGGGTGGAAGGCCAATCCACTTCCCTTACGGTTCCCCTGATGGCCCAACGGACCGGAGACTTCACCGGCACGACGGCAATCTACGATCCGCAGACGACTCGCCCGGACCCGACGGATCCGACGGGCAAAAGAAGCATCCGGACGCAGTTCAGCGGGAACATCATCCCCGCGTCGCGATTGAATCCTATTGCGTTCAATATTCTCAAAGACTATGTCCCCGCTCCTAATCAGCCGGGGACTGCGAACAACTATCTCGATACGCGTTCGTCCCGCCAGCGCACCAATCAGGAATCGCTGCGCATCGACCATAGATTCTCGTCAAAGGATATGCTGTTCGGGCGACACATCATTTCGAACGAGACCAGCTTCGTTCCTTCGGGGCTTCCAGGCTCCGGAACTTACGCCTACGCGCGCGCTCAGAACTTCACGCTCTCCGAGACTCACGTATTCGGCCCTTCCCTGGTAAACGAGGCGAAATTCGGTTTTCTCCGTCTGCGCCTCGAGCGTCTCTCGGAAAACGCGTTTAAGAATGATGTTGTAGGCAAGCTCGGCATCCAGGGCGTTCAGTTTGGGGGGCCCCAGGTATGGGGTATTCCCAGCGTGACCTTGACGGGCTTCTCGGCGATCGGGGATGACAACTTCTTCCTCCCGATGAGGCTGCGCAACAATACCTACCAGGCTCTGGACAATCTGACCTGGATTCGCGGCAAACACACTTTCAAGTTCGGCGGTGAGTTGCGTCTGCCGTACTTCAGCATAATCCAGATTTTCACGCCGCGCGGTGATTTCCGTTTCAACGCCAACTTCAGCACGCGGACCGCCGGCACTGTCTCACCGGACGCAACAGGTTCCACAATCGCCAGTTTTCTCCTTGGATTGCCGTATCAGCAACGCCGCACGATTGGGGTCAATCCGTCCTATTTGTCACAGATCAGTGTCGGCGGCTATGTCCAGGACGACTGGAAGATTTCACCGCGCCTGACCATGAACATCGGAATGCGCTACGATCTCATCACTCCCTGGGTGGACAAATACGACAGTCTGTCCACTGTTTCTTTCCTGACGCTTCCTACGATCAATGAGATAGCCGCCAAGAACTTGCAGGGCAAATATGAGGTCCCGATCGTTCTCGCAGGCAAAAACGGCACGCCTCGCGGTTTAACCACGACGGATAAAAACAACTTCGCTCCACGATTCGGTTTTGCATTCCGGCCGACGTCGAGGAATTCCCTGGTGATCCGCGCCGGATACGGCCTTTATTACGGAGCAACGGACGGCGAGCACGTGGGCCGCATGTCCTTGAACGCGCCGTTTGTCATCAGCGACACCCAGGACAGCGATTTGTTCAACCCGCAGATCAACGGCATCGGATTCACTTACCCACCAACGATCGGCGGTCCTCTTATCCAGTCGTTCATCGGCATGGCGCAGAATCTGCGAACGCCTTACACCCATCAGTGGAACATGGCGGTCCAAGGCGAAATCTTTCGCAAGCTCACGGCAGAAATCGCTTATGTGGGCTCGGGTTCCCACAAGCTCGATTATCGCGATGCCATGAATGACGCTAACGCCGGATCGGGGGCCGTGCAGGCCCGCAGGCTCTTCCAGTATATGGTTCTCCCCCAGGATCTCCCCGCGAATCTTCCTGGACCCGTTGTCGATCGCAGGATTTCCTGCTCGACACTGGAGATCCAGACCAACCGCGTGAACAGCAATTACCACGCCCTGCAATCCAAGCTCGAGCGACGCGTTGCCGATGGGTTGTCTTTCATGACCTCTTACACTTTTTCGAAGACAATCGCGGATGGCAACTCCTATCGCAGGCAGGGAACGCAGGGAGAGCTGGCGCAGGATTTCCTGAACAACCATGAGCGGGGCCTCACCGGCTACGATATCCGCCAAAGATTCGTGACCAGCACAATCTACGCCCTTCCTTTCGGCAAGGGCAAAAAGTTCGATATCTCGAATAAACTTGTCGATGGATTCCTCGGAGGATGGCAGATGAGCGGGATCTTCCAGGGCCAGACCGGATTCCCGTTTACGGTTCTGCTCGCTTCGGCGTCGGCCAACAATGGACGTTCGACGCGGCCTAATGCCGTGGCAGGGCAGAGCACATCGCTCCCGGCAGATCAGAGAAGCTTGACGAACTGGATGAATGCGGCTGCCTTCGTTGCGCCGGCGCCCTTTACGGTGGGGAATTCCGGAGTGATGACTGTGACTGGACCCGGGCTGCACACCCTCGATATGTCGATCTCAAAGAGCCTTCAATTCTGGGAAGGTCGCTCGATACAGCTCAGGATGGAATTCTTCAACTTCTATAACCACCCGAATTGGGGTCCGCCAGGCGTGAGCATAGGGTCGGCCACGTTCAATAGAATCAGTTCGCAGACTGTGCCTCCCCGCCAGTTGCAGTTTAGCTTGAAGATTATCCTCTAGAGTCCTCGGACGTGCGTGCGGCAGGGGAGGAGTTCTCGCCCCTGCCGCTTCCGCCCTAAGCCCGTTTTCTGACAGGACGGAATCGTTCGGTTATCGCCTCGATTCTCAATCGGAGATCCAAACCATGATATCGAGAAGAGATTTTGTGAAGGCTGCGGCCGCGGCGCTACCCTTGAGCGTGGCTGCGGGCTTCGCCGGCCCGTCCCGGCAAGGGGCGCCCGCAGGCGGCAGGCAGCCGGGGCGATTGTGCACCATCGCCTATAATGTTCTTCAGTGTACGGGATGGCCCCCGGCCAATGTGAAGAAAAGGTTCTCACTGGCGCAGAATCAGATGTCCGCAAGGTTTGCTTTGGAACTGGCGCTATACGCCCCGGACATCATCAACTTTTCTGAAGCGCCTGACGAGGGAGTCGTGCGCGATATCGCAGATCGCCTGGGGATGAAATACGTGTTTTTCCCAAGCGGAGAGTCTTGGCCGGGTGCGCTCATGACTCGATTTGAGATTGCAAGCTCTCAGAACTGTCCGGTAAAGAGCGGCTCAAGGCCAAAGGATCTTTTCACGCGCCACTGGGGAATGGCTCGTCTTCGAAACCCAACAACCAAAGACGAGATTGTCGTTCACAGTGTCCATCTGCATCCAAACCGGGTGGAGACCCGAAGCCGGGAAGTGACTGCGATCCTGGAGACCCTCGAGCCCGATCTGAAAGGAGGCCGATCCATACTGATACAGGGGGATTTAAACAGCGCGCCCGACGGGCCTGAGTATCCACGTTGGCTGGCAGCCGGACTCAAGGACACCTGTTCATCTCCGACGGAGGGATCGAGTGAGACCTTTTATTCAAGCGAGCCGAAGCGCCGCATAGACTATGTCTTTGTTGCGGGGCCTCTGGCCAATTACCTGAAAGAAGGAAGACGCTTGTTCGAAGGAGCCTTCCGGACCAATAAGGACGATCCCGCATCCATCGCTCTGAGCGACCATGTTCCGGAAATGGCAGTGTTCGAGATGCCTTGAGGTGCAGGACCTGCCGGATCTCCGGCAAAGACGGGGGCGTGTGCCGTTTCTGCCGAAGGCGGGACGGCTATTCGCGCCTCGACCGCAGAAGATCAATTCGGCACACTCCCGGCCATCCGGTTTGATATGTTGCTTCGAGCTTTTGAGTCTTTGAGTTCTCGAGGGGGCTCTTAAGCCAAACAGACATGGAGATTCAGGAGACTGTCAGGCTCTGTGAGATCCCGTTTAAGCCGGGATCTCATCAGAGATCAGTTACGGAGTAATCATCGATGGGAAAACGGGCAATCGTCTATTTGAGCATCGCGCTCTTTGGCATTACCCTCGGCGCTTCCTTTCTGCGTATTCCGCAAAGTGCCGCTAAGCCGGCCGGGCCGGCGTCACCGACAGCCCGGAATGTAATCATGATTCTGGGGGACGGCATGGGTCTCTCTACGGTGAGCGCCGCGAGCATCTACGGTCACGGCCGCAGTGGCGCGCTGTTCATACAATCGCTGCCTCACATGGGCCTTTCCGACACCTCGTCGGCGGACACTTGGGTTACGGATTCGGCAGCCGGTATGACGGCCCTCATCACAGGTCAAAAGACCTTCAATGATGTTCTCAGCTTAGCCCGAGGGAGCAGTTCGGGCCAGCCGGACGGAACACCGCTGAAAACCTTGGTCGAGTATGCCGAAGAGCATGGCCTTGCCACCGGCATCACGACTAACGACGTTCTCACGGGGGCCACGCCGGCGGCATGTTACGCGCATATGGCTGACCGCAACAAGGCGCCCGAGATCGCCGCGCAGTTGCTCGAGCCTCGCTTCGGACACGGCGTGGATGTACTGGTGGGAGGAGGGCGCGGAGCTTTTTTGCCGAAGAGTGCCGGCGGCAGGCGCTCGGATGAACGAAACATAATCGAAGAGATGCGCGGCCATGCCTATCGCTACGTCGAAACTCCGGCGGAGTTCGAGTCTCTCAATCCACAGACCGGACTGAAAGCATTGGCTCTGTTCTCAAGCAACTATGAACCGGAGGCGGTTGTGGAAAAGACTATCTCTATCCTTTCGAAAAATCCCCACGGCTATTTTCTGATGGTGGAGTGGGACAGCCATCAGGACACGGCGCAGAAATGCCTTGAAAACACGCTGCGCCTGGATCGAATTGCGGCCCGCGCGCGCAAGATGACCGACCCGAAGGATACCTTGCTCCTTGTCACCGCGGATCATTCCTACGACCTGCGCCTCGCCGGAGAAGAGGCTAAAATAGGCAAGAGTATCCTGCCGCACATAAATATCGAGATAAACCACACAGGAGAAGAGGTCCTGGTTTTGGCGGATGGGCCCGGTGCGGAGCGGGTTCATGTTTTCATGCACAACACCGACGTGTTCCACGTGATGATGGCGGCGTTCGGCTGGGAAGGTCAGCCGGCAAGGAGGCCAACCCAAAAGAACGGCGCACATCGATAGATTGATTGAAAACAGGGGTCATAAACCTCCCGCCGCACGAGAGCCATGTGGCGGGGGGAATCGCTTCGACATGCATCGTAGGGGCACGGCGCGCCGTGCTCACGGCAGCCCGCCACCGGACAATCCCAGCTTCAGGCGGGACCTAGTGAAATCTCTTTAACAACTCGCCCAGCTCACGCAGATAGATACGCTCGGCTGCAGGATCGAGGTGTGTTTTAGCCACCTCGTATCCACCTTCCCCGTATGCCTTTTGCTCTGGAAAGTATCCGATGCTGCCATCGGCATAGCCCATCACATGGGGATAGGTGGCGGGAGAGGCAGCCTTGACGCGCTTGCCGATGGCGCTGAACATTTCACCCGGGAACACGACCCACATGAGGTCGCCGATGCGCACGGCAGTGCTCGGTACTCTTACCAGGGTGTTATTGAAGTCGTCGAAGAGTTCCCGGTATTGGCGTGGGAGGAGTATCTCTTTGGTTTCCAGCTGGATCCGCACCTCGTTAGGAGTCGAGGGCATAAGCGTGCGATAAACGCGGGCGACTTCGACTCCAATCTCTTCACCAAGGGCCCAGGTGGTGTTGATGTCGTCTTGATAACCGTCGAGACCACCGACCACTCGCGGGTTCACGTCGCCGGCCGCGCCTTGAATATAGATGCAGCCGACGCCCGGAAACTGCTTCTCCACGAACTCCTGCATCCGCCCCATCCACTCGCCGGAGATCTTGCTATTGCGGCCCCCGAGGGAGGTTCCGTGGCAGGCGTAATGAATCATTACCGCCAGCGGCTTGCCCTCGACCGTGTCGATACGGACAATCTCGACCGAATCATCCATGGACCCTTCCGGATTTGCACCCAGCCGGATCACTCCCCCGAAATCATGAATAGGAACCGGCTTGTCCACTTTGAATTTGCCGAAGAACTGACTGCGGTCGTTTTCGTCAAAAGTCAAGGGTGAGTCGATGTCCGCCGGCCGGACCTGACGCCGGTTCATCCCGATCCGTGACCGGCCTGTGCCGGCCGCTAGGCGAATGGGCTGCAGATTGCCAAGCGCGTTCTTGGCAACCGCAAGCAATGCCTTTTCAAATTGACGGTCCCACGGCGTCTTCAGATTTGGATCCGGCGACGGCGATGCATGGTTGTGAGTGTCTCCCAAGAGCACGTTAGTGAAGGGAATGCCGGTGGCTTCTGCGACCTTATGGCGCCAGACATCATGCCCACGAATGCCGATAACGTCTGCTTCGATAATGGCAACTCTGGCCTTGCCGTCGTCGAAAACCAGGGAGCGCACGAACAACCTGTCATGGCCATGGATGCCATCCGAAGGGGCGTCCCTCATGTCGTAGCCGCCCATGTAGACAGGTTCTGCAGGAGTGATGTCAACCTTGGCATATCCGCCTTTAAGCACTTGAGCAGGCAATGACGCTGCGCAGATTAAAAATGATGCGATCAGAAAAGCAGTCCTCATACGATTCTCTCCCGCTGCCAGACGCGGCGGCGAAGGGCTTCACGGCTGAAGGATTTCACTCATGGCTTTAATTCCATGTGCGAGATTCTTTCTCTTCTTCGATTTAACAAGCAAGAGAAAACGCGGCGACATGCCTGTTTTCTTTCCCATAAGTGATGCCCGTCTATCTGTGACCTCTGATGGTCGATTCGGTTCTGACAGCGCCTTTGACTGATTTCCAAGTATATGCGCTTCCGGCTGATTCTCAGCGGGATTGAATCACATCTGATCAGCGCGCCGAGCGTGAGCTCAGGCTCCGTCATTTGGCTTGGCCGCGGTTGCTATAACCGGCCAGGCTCAGTATGAGGCATGCCTGCCCGGCTAATCATATTTCTTTACCGTTGATGGAGCATAGATCATATCACTTGGGCTGTCTCCACTGTTATAGGTCCTGAGCGCTGCCGGCTCGGCCTCCGCGCACTCCGCGTCTCCGTGGTTGAGTGTTCAAGAGCGGCGGGTTTCAGAGCAGCTCGACGATGGTGCTTTCGCCTTGGCCGACACCGACGCATAGCGTCGCCAGGCCGTAGCGGACATTGCGCCGGCGCATTTCGTGCGCCAGGGTTGTAAGTATGCGCGCGCCGGAGCAGCCCAGAGGATGGCCCAAGGCGATTGCACCGCCGTTGACGTTGGTGATCGGGTGTGCAAGGCACAGCTGCCGCATGACGGCCAGCGCCTGCACGGCAAATGCTTCGTTGAGCTCAATCAGCCCGATGTCTTCGATCCTGAGATTGGCTCGAGCCAGCGCCTTGCGAGTCGATGGAATAGGGCCGAGCCCCATTGTACGTGGATCGACCCCCGCCGCAGCACCGGACAGGATCCGCACCATCGGCTTCATGCCGAGTTCCTTTGCTTTAGCCTCGCTCATCAAGAGAAGAGCGGCGGCGCCATCGTTGAGGCTGGAGGAGTTGCCGGCTGTCACCGTTCCTCCCTTGCGAAAAGCGGGTTTCAGAGCAGCGAGTTTTTCTAAGGAAGTGTCTTTGCGCGGCTGCTCGTCCTTATCGACGAGGACCGGATCACCTTTGTGCTGCGGCACCGCTACGGCGACGATCTCCTCGGCGAAGCGCCCGGATTCTGTCGCCGCCACGGCTCGTTGATGTGAAGCGAGGGCGAACCGATCCTGTTCTTCACGCGTGATACTCTTCTCCGTCTCGAAGATGTTTTCTGCCGTTTCGCCCATCGCTTCAAGTGGAAACATCGCCTGCATCTTCGGGTTCGGATAGCGCCAACCCAAAGAGGTGTCGAAGACATTGATGTTTCCCGTGGGGAAGGCGCCTCCAGGTTTTGGTACCGACCAGGGTGCCCGCGTCATGCTTTCGACACCTCCCGCGACGAAAACATCCCCGTCGCCGGCCCTGATGGCGCGCGCTGCGCTATTTACAGCAGCGAGGCCGCTCGCGCACAGTCGGTTGACCGTCTGCGCCGGAACATGGTATGGCAAGCCGGCAAGGAGTGCAGCCATACGCGCTACGTTTCTGTTGTCCTCGCCCGCCTGGTTGGCACAGCCGAAGAGCACCTCCTCGATGAGACCAGGGTCAATCCCGGTCCGTGATAGAAGAGCGCGGATGATATGCGCCGCCAAATCATCCGGACGCACGTCCTTCAGTACACCGCCGTGCCTTCCAATGGGCGTGCGCAACGCCTCAACAATCACTGCGTTTCCCATACTATGTTCCCTTGTGACATGAGATGCGTCGCTAATCGATCGCGAATCGAGTCTTTGAGTGTTCGCGTCCTAGAGGTAGTTCAGACAGAACCCCTCGAAGGCTCAAAGACTCGAAGGATCGAAAAACAATCTGCTGAACCGGATCAGCGACGCTTATTCAATGATGGATTTGATCATCCGATTCACGCCGTTGACCATTTCATCCTCTACCTCCGGAGCCCACCCCACCGGAGAGGCATATTGAATCTGAATCACGATGCCCTGATATGCCTTCCGGCGGACAAGCTCGCGTGTGGGGATGTAGAGATTGTGCTCCCCAAAGTAGCCGAATACCATGATGGGCCTGTCGCGGCGGAATGCGTCCTTGATCCGGGCTCCTATGGGTGCGCAGACCTCTCCCTGCATGGCGACAAAGGGCATCGGGCCAATCTGGCAAACAGTGACGTAGTTGTAAATGCATGGGCCATCGGGATTGATGCTGTACTTGTACTTTTCCAGAAACTCGGTGTCGCTCTTGCTGATAAAGTAGGTGTCGTCCGTACAGATCATGTCAGTCGTCTTCGTCGGGAAGGGCAGCCCCTTCTCATAGTAGCGGAGCAGCATGCGAACCCAGTTGGTGCTGCGGTTGGCATTCGGATAGTAAACGAAACCCGCGTCCGGCGGAAATTTCTTGGCCAACTCCAGGGCCTCATCCTTGGAGATGGGTGGTGCCAGAGGAAGCGAAAAGGTCTCCATTTTGCTCTTGATGGGGCCCGTGACGTCCTGAAGCTCCCCTCGGGATATCTTCAAAACAGCCTCAGCCAGCACGTGGCCGTAGTCCTTTGCGGCCCTCTCCATGAGTGCCTCCGCAGCGGCAGGATCTGCTCCCCGTGCTGCGCGCAGTTTTTCCGTTAGCTCACTGCGTGCGGCGGGAAACTGGTTGCCGCCGCAGGCGTCGGCGTACATGGCCTGGACTCCGGGAATCGCAGCCTCGATCTCGCTCATGGCGTAACCCGGATGTCCTGCGTCGATCTTCGCATACGATGCCTGTACCGGGTGCGTTCCATGATTGAACAGCATAGCCACCGTCCGGTCACCCTGGACGACCTTTAGCAGCTGGATTTCATAGTCTGTCGGAACGCTCCCTGAGCTGGTAATGAAGTATCCCGGGCCATAACCGAATAGAAGCTTCACGGGGCCCTTTTCGTTGGCGATCGCCTCCTTGATCAATTCGAACATCCTCTTGGCCAGCCACCGGCCGTATTCGAAATTGTCCGGATTGATTTGAATCGGGGCGTTGTGATTGTGCGTGGCCAGCAGGATCAGCCTGGATGGGTCAATCTTCAGCTCGTCCCGCACCATCTTGCGGAGTATAGGTGTGGCCACATCCAGGCAGTTCAAATCGTAGGTGAGAATGACAAGGCGGCCGGCCCCGTCGTTCAAAACCAGGGCTCGAGCATAGATGTCTACGAGCTTTCCCTGCGAGACTCTTCCGTTAACCATGACCAGTGGCTTATCGTTGGTAATGATTGCTTTGGCAACGCCTGCCTTCATCTCTGCGGCTACTGCAGGAGCAGGAAGCCCGACAAGCAAGACGACTTGGACAAAGAGAACAAAACAAACGCACTTCATTATTCGGCTACTCATTGCAGCTCTCTCCTTTCACAAGGATCTACGGGAGCGACCCGCTATTGGCCCTGAAACGTTCATGACCCATATCATGTCACAGATTCAAACCATTCCACACTTTTATGAGACAAGCAGAGGCGGATTTCAATGCAATTCTTCCATCGGGCAATCAAACATGAACAAATCCGCCTCGGAAACAAATAACTTATTTGCTGCCGCCAGATATTTCCTGGCTGAAAGGATTTTTCCACAGAGACGCAGAGGACACAGAGAAGAAATTGGCCACGGATGAACGCTGACTCACGGATTACCCAATGGGGATAAAATGTGGGCCATTATTTCTCTGTTCCTCTGTGTCTCTGCGGTGAAATGTTTTTGGTTGCGGCTAGGCCGCTCCGTCATTTATCGGACAGACTCCTCGGCGCAGGAGCCGTTCCGATGCGGCAACGCCGCGCCGCTTGATGCACGCGTCAGGTATCTTGCGTCAATCTTCTCTTCCTGCAACGCAAGCGGGCCGGCGCGGTCGCCGATGTCAGAACCCTGAAGAGCTGAAGGAATCTGACACGAAAAAGCCCCGGTTCTCCTTTTGAGTACAGGCCGGGCACAGGCTCGGGAAACAGAACACCTGTAACCCATCCCCGTCTTGCTTGAGAGGAGCTCCCTGTAACCTGTGCGGGCCCGGTCTCCAGACCGGGCGGGCTTATAGGAAATCCATTATCAAGGGGGTCTGGAGACCCGCCGCCATAGAGGGGTGGAAGAGAGGAACTGGATGGACCGGGATCGCACTCGTTGCCTGTTCGCGTTGTGGTTGCTTTTCGCCGTCAACACCATGAATTTCTTTGATCGCCAGATCCTGGCGGCGATCACCGAGCCGATTCGCAAGGAGTGGGGCCTCAGCGATACCCAGCTGGGTGTGTTGGGAACAGCCTTCACCCTTCTGTACGCCATGATTGGCGTGCCGTTGGGACGCCTGGCAGATGTGTGGAAGCGCAAGTGGCTCCTGGCCATCGGTGTGGCATTCTGGAGTGCGCTCACCTATACCTCAGGTCTCTGTCGAGGGTTCTGGACTCTATTTGCCGCCCGGCTGGGGGTTGGAGTCGGTGAGACCGCATGCGCGCCCACTTCCAGTTCTCTCATCGGTGACCTCTACGGGCCGCACGAGCGAGGCCGCGCGCTTTCTGTTTTCATGTTGGGACTCCCTGTAGGCTTGGCTTTGAGCTACATCGTGAGCGGCACCATTGCTCAACACTATGGCTGGCGAGCCGCTTTTTTCATCGCAGGCGTTCCCGGGCTGGTTCTGGCCGCGCTATCGATGTTGCTGCACGAGCCTTCCCGCGGGTCGATCGAAGCAAGAGGCATCGGCGCAGCCCGACGCGGAGGATCTCCTTAATCTACTAGTCCTTGGAATCCCAACCATGTGGTGGATCATCGCCTCTGGAGCCCTCCACAATTTCAACATGTACGCCATCGGTTCGTTTCTTCCCGCTTTCCTGACTCGCTACCACCACGCGACGGTGCAGACGGCAGGTTTTATCTCCGGGATTGTCATTGGTTCCGTAGGCGCCCTCGGGATGCTGCTCGGTGGATGGCTCGGGGATGTCATGCGTCGTCACAGGGCTAACGGCCGGATGCTGGTGGCGAGCGCCGCCATCCTCTTGAGCGCCCCTGCCGGATACTTCGCCTTGAGCCAGCCTCGGGGGGCGCTGGTTTCCTTCATGGTTTTCCAGGGAATCGCCTCAATGATGATGTACGTCTACTACGCCACAGTGTACTCCACGATCCAGGATATCGTGGAGCCCTCGTTACGAGGCACCGGAATGGCCCTTTATTTTTTCGCGATGTACGTGCTGGGGGCATCTCTGGGGCCGCTCGGGACGGGCTGGGCAAGCGACTATCTCGCGCGCCGGGCCGCACTCGAGGCAAATCATGTTTGGATCACCGACGCCGTGATCCCCGAGCAGTTCAAAGCCGTTGGGCTGCATCAGGCCATGTACATGATTCCACTTCTCGGATTTGCCCTGGCTGTGGTCCTCTTCGGAGGCTCCCTCACGGTGCGCAAGGACATGGAAAAACTCCAGCAATGGATGCACCATATTTCTACCCGGGGCGAAGCCTGAGGCGGCTCTTCGCACCAGCAGCTAGGGCGTTCATTTCTTCTTTCAAACGTTCCACGACCGCAGCCATCTGGTCGAGAACCAAGAACGGCGACTCCGCCGCCGCGCGCGATACATCGACGTGGATCCACTGTCGATCCCCGGTCGCCTCGGCGAATTGATCGATGCGCGCCTGCGTCACCTCGAGCCAATCGCTTACGGCGATCTCCTGGCCGATCCGTTGCCGCAGAAACGAGACATTGGCGATCTCGATCATCGTTGGACCCAAATCCTCGGTCGGCTTTTCAAGACGGCGATACCGGCCGGCCGTAGAATCCGTGCCCCCCGGCTACAAGCCGTTCAAGCAGCGGCGCGGGTTGCCAGTACTGGCCAAAGCGGCTGCGGTATTCCTTCACCCGGGCGAGTACCGCCGCAAGCCCGAGCGTCTCGGCATAGAACATCGGCCCTCCCCGATAACGCGGGAAGCCGAATCCATAGCAGTATATCACGTCAATGTCGCTGGAACGAACGGCGTAGCCCTCGTCGAGGACCCGCGCGCCCTCGTTGACCAGCGCCGTCATAATGCGCGCGACGATCTCCTCGTCCGAGATTGCCCGTCGGACAATGCCGCGCGCCGCGGCGGCTTCCACCGCCAGTTGTTCGATGAGCGGGTCGGGTGTACGGGCGCGGCTCCCGGGCGCATCGTACCGGTACCAGCCGGCGCCGGTTTTCTGCCCGTAGCGCCCCATCTCATAGAGCCGATCGGGCACCACGGACTGCGGTCCCTCGACGCGGGTCTTACCGATCGACTTGAAGTACTGGCGAATGCGGGCACCGACGTCAATGCCGGCAATATCCTGCATACCGAACGGACCCACGGGCATGCCGAAGTCGGTAAGCGCCTGGTCGATTTGCGACACGCTCGCTCCCTCTTCAAGTAGCAGATAGGCCTCGCGCATGTAGTAGGCAAGCATACGGTTGGCGACAAAGCCGAAGCAGTTGCCGACGACCACGCCGACTTTGGCCAGCCGCTTGGAGACCTTCAGCGACGTGGCGATCGTCTCGCGGCTCGTCTCGCGCCCGCGCACAATCTCGAGAAGCTTCATCACATTTGCCGGGCTGAAAAAGTGATGACCGATGACGTGCCCGGGCCTCCCGCTGGCGCGAGCGAACTCGTCGATGTCGAGCGTCGAAGTGTTCGACGCCAGCACGCAGTCGGAGCGCGTAACCCTCCCGAGTTCGGCGAACGCCGCCTTTTTCAGCTCCATATTCTCAAACACGGCCTCAACCACGATGTCGACCGTGTCGAAGCCGTCGTAGGTCAGCGTCGGCGTGATCAGCGCCATGGTCCCTTCGAGGGCCTCATCCGTCATCCGGCCCTTGGCCACCGCGGACTCGTAGTTTCTGCGAATAGTCGCCACGCCGCGCTCAAGCGCCTCTTTGTCCACCTCTTTGAGCAGCACCGGAATACCCGCGTTCGCATACGACATCGCAATCCCGCCGCCCATCGTTCCCGCGCCGACGACGGCGGCGCGCGCTATATCGGCGGCGGGCGTGTCTTTCGCGACATCCGGCACCTTGTTCGCCTCCCGCTCGGCAAAAAACAAATGCCGCAGGGCCTTCGATTCCGTCGAGATCACACAGTCCGCAAACGCCTCGCGCTCCCGGAGGGAGCCTGCATCGAAGTCAAGCCTCTGCGAGGCTTCGATCGCATCGGCGGCGGCGTAGGCCGCCCTCGCACCCCGAGGCTTTGTCACCAGAGACGCGCGGGCCTTCTCGCACGCCTGCCGCCCCGCTTCGAGGTCGGCGCTCGTCCGGACAATCTCCCTGGTCTTGCGAATCTCTCTGGTAACGGCTTTGGTCTTTGCGAACTCGATAGCGCCGTCCAGCAGGCCGCCTTCAAACGTGCGGTCGATAATGCCTGCGGCCAGGGCCTTGGCCGCGGGCACCGGCCTGCCTTGCATGCACATCTCGAGCGCCATAGCCGCGCCGCACAGCCGGGGCAGTCGCTGCGTGCCGCCGGCACCGGGAATGATGCCGAGCAGCACCTCGGGTTGACCGACCTTCGCTTCGATAGCCGCAACGCGGAAGTGGCAGGCCATCGCCACCTCGAGCCCACCCCCGAGCGCGTTTCCATGAATCGCCGCTACCAGTGGCTTGGCAGAGTCCTCGAGCCTTCTCAACAGCGCGTGGGTTTTGGCGGAACGATCCAGCGACTGTTCCCGCGTTTTCAGCGTCTCAAAGATCTTGATATCGGCTCCGGCAATAAACGTCGCGCCGGCGCCGATCAGCACCGTCGCGTCGACGGTAGGGTCTGCCAGCCCGCGAGCGACTGCCTTGTCGATACCTTCCCACACCTCAGGACTCAGCGCGTTGACCGGCGGGTTGTCGACGGTGATGACAGCGACGCGACGCGTGACTTCATAGCGAACTAGGTTGGACATGATAACTCCTAGAGCCCGGGGCTAGCTGACAGGCTGCTGAAAAAGACGCATCTGCACGGTTGCGCCTCGAATCTGGAACCTTTTTTGAGCAGCCTGATCGCAGCGTGTTTCATCATCCGGCTATGGCCTTCGGGATTTCCGCAGGGTCGGACCCACAACGATACACGTGGCCGTGCCGTGGGCATAGATCTTGCCGTTGCCGTCGGCGACCCGGCCTTCGGCCGTCGCTACGCGGCTGCCCATGTGGATCACCTTAGCCTCGCAGCGCACCGGTCCGACCTCACGCCGAAGCGGGCGGGTGAAATTCACTTTCAGCTCCAGCGAGGTGAATATCTTGCCGCGGGGTGCCAGCGTGTTGATGGCGCAGCCGAGCGCCGAATCAAGCAGGGTGGCCGCCAAACCCCCGTGCACGACGCCCATCCCGTTGTAGAACTCTTCGGAGGGTTCGGCGCCAAACACGACCCATCCCGCCTCGACCTCCAGCATTCGTATCCTGAGCAACGCCACCATCGGCGGCGGCGGATGCTCTCCGGCGATCATTCTGCGAAAACGGTCCATCGTCTCCGAAGGAGGGTTGGCCGCCACCCGAGCGGTTGCTCCCGAGCTGCGCTTCCCAGGAAGCGCTGCCCCGGGGCTTGATCGACCGCGTTTACGCACGATGGATGCCTGCCGCTGACGCAGCATCAGCGTTCCCTCCCCGCAAACGCCGCCTGGTACTCTTCGCGCAAAACGCGGTACAGAATCTTGCCTACGGCGCTCATGGGAAGGTTGTGGCGCACCTCAACCTCACGCGGCACCTTATACTTGGCCAGACCCGAGCGGCAAAAGTCGATGAGCTCGGCCGCGGTCACCGACCAACCTTCCTTTGACACCACGAAAGCCTCGACCGCCTCGCCGTGATACGCGTGCGGGACCCCGATGACCGCCGCCAGACGCACGGCGGGGTGGCTGTAGATGACGGCCTCCACGTCGGACGGATACACGTTAAAGCCGTCAACGATGATCATGTCCTTCTTGCGCTGAACGATCGACGTGAAGCCGTCCTCGTCCAGTCGCGCGACGTCGCCGGTGTGGAACCAGACGCGTCCGGCCGCGTCCGGCCGCAGCGCATTTTGGGTCTCTTCGGGCCGATTCCAGTAGCCTTTCATCACTTGCGGCCCTGAGATGCACAGTTCGCCCGCTTCTCCGATGGGCAGCTCGCGCGTACCGGTCTCGATGTCGACAATCTTGATGTCGGTATCGGGCAGCGGCAGCCCGATCGTTCCCGGCTTGCGAACCGCAAGCTGCGGTGTGGTGTGCGTCACCGGCGAGGTCTCCGACAGGCCGTAGCCTTCGTTCAAAGTCCGACCGATCTTGCGCTCAAACTGCTCGATCACTTCCACCGGGCAAGGAGCGCCTCCACTGTTGAATGAGCGCACCCGCTCCAGGCCAGATTCCGCGACCTTCGGGTGATTGAGAAGCGACACGAAAACCGTGGGAACGGCCGGGAAGTACGTGGGTCTGAAATCGCGAATCGCCGCCAGAACCTGTTCGACATCGTATTTCCAGATCAGAATCTGAAGCGCGCCGACCCACAGGCCCTTCATCATGCCCACCGTAAACGCGTATATGTGAAAGTAGGGAATGACCAGAAGGTATCTGGGTTCCCCGCGGTCGAAGGATCGATACATGAAGGTCTCGGTCTGGATGACATTGGTAAAGATGTTTCCATGCGTCAGCATGGCGCCCTTCGGCGCGCCGGTCGTCCTCCCTCCGGTGTATTGCAGCACCGCGATATCATCCGAGTCGATCGGCACGACCGGGACGGAGGATGACCGCGGCGCGTCGACAAGATCCGCCAGGGTCACCGTGCCGTCGAGCCGGGGCGGCGCCGCGGCTGCCGCAGAGTACTCAGCCAACGATGTGACGATGATGTGGCCGATCGCGGTTTTAGGTTGGATATCGATGGCCAACGGCGCCAGCGTATCGAGGGTGATGAGCAGTCGCATGCCGGAATCGCCGGCCACGATCTGAATCTCGCGGGCGGTATACGTCGGGTTGATGTTGACGATCACCGCCCCAAGCCGCAGTACGCCAAACGCGGCGATGATGTACTGCGGACAATTCGGCAGCATGATGCCGACGCGATCCCCTTTGGCGACGCCCAGTCCCGCCAGCGCAATCGCCAGCGAGTCGGCCCGCTCCTTGATTTGCCAGAAAGTCAGTTGCGCGCCCCAAAACGCCGTGGCCGGTCTGTCGGGCAGATCAACGGCGACCGCATCCAGGATGTAGGTAAGCGGTCTTCGGGGGTAATTCAGGTGCGGGCTCACCCAGTAGTCGTAATGTCGCAGCCATGGACGGGAACCGTAAGGTGAAGCCATCTCTGTGCTCATGCGATAGTCCGGCCTCCGTCGACAACGATAACCTGGCCGGTGACGTAGTTGGAAGCGTCGGCCGCGAGAAATACGGCCACCCCTTTGCTGTCCGCGCCGACCCGAGGAATGGGACAGTTGGCCTTGATGGCCGGCTCGGCCTGCGGAATCGCTGGGTCGGCAAGGCGGGAGTGGAAGAACCCGGGCGCAATCGCGTTGACACGGATGTTCCGGCGTCCCCAGGACGCCGCCAATTCGCGCGTCAGCCCCATCAGACCGGCCTTACTTGCTGCGTACGCTGCGTAGTGCGGTCCGTTGACCGAGGAGTGCAGCCCCGCGATCGAGGCCACGTTGATGATGCGTCCGTATTCACGCTTAAGCATTTCGCGGCCCGCCGCCTGTGAGAACAGGAACGCGCCCGTCAGATTCACATCGATCACTTTCTGCCACTTGTCGAGCGGCAGATCTTCGGGTCGGGCTCCCCAGGTCACGCCGGCGTTGTTAATCAAAATATCAACCTTCCCGTACGCCGCAATCGTTTTGTCGACTACCGCCTGCACCTGACCGGCATTCGCGACGTCGCACACTAAACCCTCGACCGCGATGCCTTGCGCGCGCAACTCGGTAACCGCAGGCGTGAGCCATTCTTCGCGCCGCGCGCACAACATGAGAGATGCACCCGCCTCCGCCAAACCTTCGGCCATCTCCCGACCGAGGCCGCGCGAGCCGCCGGTGACGATGGCCACCCGGCCGGAAAGATCGAAGCGTTCGCGAAGGGTCGGCATCGGTAGGCTCCTTGGCTAGTTGGACCAAGACGTGGGTTTGCGGTCCCAACGCTTGCCGGGTTCGACCAGAGCCTGCCCCGACGTACCGCGTCAGCGGCTCCAGTACCCGATTGCCTCTCCCTCGGGCATCACCAACGCCACCGCGGGATGATCCGTGGAGCCGGCTCTAGGCCCACCTGCACTGACCGCTCCCGATTGGTGCAGCGTCATGAACAACAAGGCCGCCATCGGCACCCAACGCAAACCCTTCATTATCAGCATGTCCCTTGCATTAAAGCACCGGATCCATTGCGAACAACGATACCCAATCCACCGAGGAATTTCCAATGGAATTGCGATCCTTCGATCCACCCCACTCGCGTGGAGGCCGATCATCGTGACCGTCGCAGGCCCAAAATAGGGATTGGTCGCCGCGTTATTGACCAGGATATCCAGTTGTCCCAGCTCGGATCGTACGCGTTGAAACAACGAGCGGATGCTCTCGGGATTGCCGGTGTGGCAGACCATCGGCACCGCCTGCGGCCAAGTATCTTGCGAATGGCCTCAGGATGAATCGCGCAAAGAATCCTCATGCGGCCTCCGCAACGGGCCGGCGGCACCCTCCGATCGTGCCGAATGTCGGAAGTGTGTGAAGATTACAATCTCTTCGGCTCGTCCTGGAGTAATTATGGATCGTCAGGATCCATCGTGGGTCTCGGGATCAATCGCGGGGAGATGACATATCACCACTTCTCAGAAGTTAGGGAGAAATCGTAGCTGGCTCTGGATTCCAAAGGGCCGCTTATTTCACCTATAGCAGAGCCGGTTGAGGATCATCCCCAAAGGCGGTCACGGGCCAATCTTTGGCGAACATACAGGGGAAGGCGTGACAACAAAACAGTTCGTTGACGTCGCGATAACTTACCTGAGCGCCAAATAGAGAGTCGCTCCCTTGCGCGCCCCCTGGCATCACTTGCATTTTGAGCCGCGCCAACTTGTCGACGCGTTTCTACTGAGGCCATTGGCGGGACGCCCGTCAGACCTCCCTGCATCACTACTTTTTAGATAGTTCATTTTATCACTGAGGCGCACCCCGAGTCTCGCTGGTAAAACCAATAACTGAGATCGCGCAATTGCGCAGTGGGAGGGCGCCGATGGCCCTCGAGGCGACTGGTGTATACTCGGAGCGCTCTAGAGGGAGAACTGAATTGGAGGCCGCAACAAATGGGCAAATGGACTGGATTGTTTCTGATGTTGACTTGGGCGACTTTTGGGGCGGTTGCCGCAGAGGAGCCGCCGACCGAATGGATCGACCCGTCTACCGGTCACCGGGTGATCCGGCTTTCCCGCGAGCCTGCCAGCTCAAGTTTCTACTTCCACCAGAACGCATATACGGCAGCCGGCGACAAGATGGTCTTCTCCACGAGAGAGGGGCTTTCCACGATCAACCTCAAAACGCGAGAGATTGGGCCGCTGGTCGAGGGGCGCGTCGCTAACGCCATCGTGGGGAAGAAAAGCCGGGAGGTTTTCTACGTCAAGGGGGACGCGGTGTGCGCCACGCACCTCGACACCCGCGCCACACGGGAAATCACGAAGCTTCCTCTAGAAATGCGCGGCGGCTCGGGCCTTGCTGTCAACGCAGACGAAACGCTGCTGGCGGGCAGTTATGTCGAAGGAGGACAGAGGCCCGCTTCGCCGGCACCACTACAGGGTCAGGCACAGCCGCAGGGTGCGGGACAAAGACCCGCCGGCAGAGGAGGGAGCTTGGAGGCCCGGTGGGCAGCCCGCCTGCCAATGCGGCTCTACACAATCAATATAAAGACAGGTGAGATCAAGACGTTTCACCCCAGCAACGATTGGCTCAATCACGTCCAGTTCTCTCCGACAGATCCGACTCTGCTGATGTTCTGTCACGAGGGCCCCTGGCACAAGGTGGACCGCATCTGGACCATTCG
>Ga0315277_10000364_pt1 | contig 74031 bp, 55 predicted proteins | sample YL17G05_15_MG_FD_203695 | JGI IMG/M metagenome (GOLD analysis project Ga0315277, IMG submission 203695) | Sediment microbial communities from Yellowstone Lake, YNP, Wyoming, USA - YL17G05_15 | ecosystem: Environmental > Aquatic > Freshwater > Lake > Sediment | place: USA: Wyoming | collected...
TGTAAATATATACGACTCTGCTTAAAAGCAGAAAAATAAAAACAGAAGATATAATTGCAAGAAGAAGAAAAATTTGAAGACACCAGCCAACAAGGAAACAAGTGATAAAACTCAGCGATAATGAACTTAAAATAATACCTAAATGTGCTTTTTGTACGGGTATTACACCCCGATGTTTACCAATATCTAAAATGAAAAGAATTAAAATGAAATCGATAAATAATGCCCAGAATACGGTGGTAATGGGAGTAATTAAAACCAAAATAAGTACATTATAAAGAAACCAAAAGAAACCACTAAGTAGTATTATGAGATGAACCCCGAATAGATTATATCTTTTGTAATATAGATGGATCAGTCCTGATAAAAACCCCAAAATCGTGAGAAAGATACCCAATCCCATTGCCCAATTATTTGAAACTACAATAGGAATTCCCGCGAGAATAAGGGCAAAAATTCCACATAAAATATGCTCATCGACTTCTACTGCTTTCCTATAAACTGATTCACTTACGAATTGCGCTCTATACAGGAGATATAGATCCGAGATTAAAAGAATGAATACAAACAGCGATACGAATGTAATTTGGTAAAAGATATCCCTCCATAGGAGCGTCCCTAAAAAAATGCTTAAAGCCACTACAAAGCTGCTAAAACTAGCACAACTTAAACCATATGAGATTCTTTCCGAAAAAGTTTCACCTTTTCTTCCAAAATAAAAGGCTGGAAGTAGCAATAACGAAGCAAGAAGAATTACTAAATAGATCCATTCGGAGGTTAAGATTGAAACTAAATAATAAAATATCCACGTAGTTAGAATTGTGTATAATAAGTTTATTACGAACGTGAAACGATACAGTGCTTTTTGTGAAGCAAGATTGATGCCAAAACTAATCGGAATTATCATTATAAAGATAGTCAGGCTAACCCAGGATGCCAAAACAAAATAAAAGAGGGTGAATGCGTTGATCCAACTGATTATCAAGAAAACCCCAAAAGAAAGAACTCCATGATTCAAAAGAATCAAACGTTTTTCCCGAACTTTAATCAATGAAAAATAATTGAAGATACTTAAAATTATAAAAAATGTCGCTAGATACCCTATCCAGTAAGCAGGCTGCCGAAAGAAAGGGAGTATAATTACATTTACGAGTTGCAAATTAGTAATTATTCCTATAAGCCGAAAGAGCCGATAGAACTGCTCTTTACTAATCATTTCTCCCGATTCTGCCCAAAATAAACTAAATGAGGAAATAAATGATCCGATTAATATTCCGAAGAATATGAGCCAAGGATAATGAGTACCCCATCCAATGAGAAACCCAATTATTACAGAAAGAGAAACCCAATTAATAAAATTTATTCGATAAAAAACCTTCTGCACTAAGTATTCCCGGAATAACCCAAAGCGAAAAACACCAATTAACAGTCCGTTTATGACCAAAATTGCCCAAAATAGCGCTATACAGATATCAGGATATTGTTGGTATATTGAAATAGCTGTTACTAAGCCAACTCCCCAACTTAAATTAATTGAATTTAAATAATAAACGACTTTATACTTCAAGCGAAAATTGAAAAGACTTAAGAGGATCCCGAAAATACCTACTGCTATCAGGGGTCCTGTTACATTATAGATAGCCAACGTTATGAAGATCGGGACTTCTAAACCAATTGCCAATTGACCCCCTAACATCAATTTTTGATAGGTTTCTACTGAAAAATATTCACTTAGTTGTGCAAAATATATGGTTGCAAAAGATGTTACCGTAATCCAAAGAAATATTATTGAAATTTTAAGTAAAGCATCAAGAGCCAAAAAGCCGAAAAAGCATCCACCAAAAATTGAAATGCATAGGAACTCCAAACAAAAGATTTTATACCAAACCATATTTGGGATGATAGCGGTTGACGCATAGGTGATTATATTAATAAAAAGCGTTATAGAAAAGCCAATCATGCAAGTTAAAAAGAGCGCAATATAAATATTCAAAATTGTGATATATACTCCCCAATATATCAACAAGGAAAGTCCTACATTTAATAGAAGCATAACAAGGATATATAGAACTTTCTTGGAAGAAATTAGATTTCTAAATATCAGTATTGCCGCTCCAATAATCATCAATCCAAGCCCTAAGCTTAAGTAGATATTCCCAAACCACCAGAGATAAGAGCTATAAACTATCATTATTAGTGAATCTATGAGAAAAACTATTGACCCGCCTTTGCTCAATTTCAGGAAAAGATCTCGGGTAATCTTCTCCCGGCCACCTAACCAATATATATTTACAAGATAGATAATTGAAGCAAGAAAAACGATAAGGAACCCGAATAACCAACTTATCATTGGATCTCCTACAGATTGTGAAAGGCTTATGAAAAATTGGACCAGAAATGCAATAAGTCCACCATTTATTAAAAATGCCCCTTCCTTTGCTAGCCCTCTAATAGTAAAAAGGAGTCCCGCAATGGAAACCGATAATGCCCCTGCAAGGCCTCCGCGCACCAAGGGCGTTTCTGCCCCAAAAGGTAAAAAAATATAGAATAAAACTCCAATTATGAGTGGGATAAAAATAAAAACTATACTATTGATTATGATTTGTTCGATTTTCCAAGTTTTCTGTGTTCCCTCGGTCAAATTCAATCCCCCTTATTCTTATCTTTTAACTCCTCCTCTGTAATTGGTTGCCTACAATAGGGGCAATAATTTTTGATCTTTAACCATTCCCGAAGATGGTCACGATGCGCTGGCGCATTGCAATGGGGGCACAATAGTATTGGCTCGCCATGGTCTATATTCAGTAAACACACCGCGCATATTACTAGCAGATTTTTGCATTTTTTGCATACGAGTTCTCCTTTTTCCCTTTGGGTTGGAAGTGGTGCATTACATTGATAGCAAGTATCTATTTTTTGCATCGGTTTTTCTTTTTCTTGTGTTTCTCTAAACCGCTGTAGCGCCTGATCAATCATTTCCGCTTCGCAAGAATCCAACCACCGATATAACGCCTCGAGGGCGGCCGAATGAAACGCGAGGCTCTTATTCCAAACAAATAGCCCTAAAATTAAGAGCGATATCCCGAAAAGTCCTACGCTCCCGAAAAGATATCCCAACGAGAGTAAATTTTGTATATCTAGCGCACCTATACTTATTGTCAATACTGCGAACACTACAAGAACTCCAATCAAGCCCAGTTTGAATATCTTTTTATAATACGGTTTAAAATCAGAGGAAAATTCAATTTTTGTACTAGCTTCCCCTCGCGCTTGTAACTCTATATTCAAGATACACGAAGGATCTTCAAGACTCTCTCCCTCAATCAGAATCTTATACTTATTTTCATGATGTTCTATGACTTGAACTATCCCCTCTTTGAATTTTTCGCTTAGAATTTTTATAAATACCTCAAGTTCCTTTTGACAGACCGCAATTTCTAACCGATACTCCTTTGATTTTGGTATACTCTTATTTTTATAGAGGATTAGGAATTCTCTTTCTTTACCTACTGTTTCTAGCGTTCCGTTATTCTCTATCGGATGAGACGATTTTATCAAATCTATTCTACTCCCACATTTCTTCTCGAAAAAACGATCTGAGTTGGATTAAAGAATAAAAAACTTATAAATTTCTGCTTTTATATATATGTTTAATCAACAAAAGATAGTCATCTAATTAGAAGATTAGAGTCCAAAGAAGTTACGCTACCATGAAATGGGGCGTATAAAAATCTGTTAATTCGGGGAATGAGGTGAGGAATAAAAAATCTATCTCTCAATTTAATGATATCTTGATAAAATTCGACATATTATGCAATATTATCGCACCTGCTGAGTAATTATATTAAAAGGTGAAAGTATGGCAAAAACTGATCCCAAAATATGTTCACATGAATTGACTATTCCAATACAACTTACCATTGAGTGCAATAACCTCATTAATATGGCTAGATGTCCTGAATGTCAGGTACTCTTTAAATTCATACTTCCCCTAACCGATAAACCTCAATGGTTGCCCCTCGTTGGAATTTCTTTCTTCCAATGTCCTACCTGTGGAAAACGCAATGATGATAATTGGGAAATTGCTGGCGAATATGGTAGGCAAAATGACCAAATACTTCGAATTGTAACAACCTGTAAAAAGTGCCAAAACAAATATTTGAAAGCTGTTTCATCAAAATTATGGGACGATCTTCTCACAATAATCGAAAACCATATGGAAATGGAGATAAAAGAAAAACCGAAACCGTACCAACCATCCATTAAAGAAACCAAACTTTCAGCCCCAAAATATATCCCTAAAGGACGTATATATCGTGCTAGCGTATTGAAATGTCCATCCTGTGGTGGTCCTACAATAAAATATCAAGAACTCTGCGAAGATTGCGTGCGAAAACGTGATAAACAGATAGCTCAACTATTATTTACTTGTAAAAAATGTAAAGGTTCTCAAATAAGCATCCAAAAAATGAAAACGAATGAATTTTCGCAAATAATCACTAGTGCTAAATGTCCTAAATGCGAAAAATCTACCCAAATTGTTTTAGATTCGCTTAAAATCGGGGATTGGATTGACCCCTTAAAACAGAGTTTCTTTAAGTGTGGTATTTGCGGGTCTTATTGTAGGGTAGTAAAAACTGAAATGAAAAAAAATACAATGAAAGTCTATTTTTATTGCGATAGAGACTGGATTGAGATTCAAAAGGAAATCCCAGTCGCTCTATTCCCAGTATTAATGACTCAAGTTCAAAAGATGTAAATATAAACGAAAATCCTAAGAAAAATTAATTTTGATAATGGAAAATATGCTATCTAATTGGCTGGATATCCATTTCTTCAAGTGGCACCGGAATTTTAACGATAACATTTGGGAGCAATTTCTTAACTTCCACCTCAAATTGTTCAATAGGCACGCGCCAGCTAATGGGCGGGAAGAAGTCATCCCAATGGTGCCCGATAACCATTTTCGGGTTCAAATAGCTGGTCATTTTGGCTAAAACTGCAGGGGCATTCCGTCGTCCTGCTACAGGGGCTAAAAACAAGTCTGGGTGGAATTTCTCTAATTCTTCTTTATAGTATCCGCCTGAGCCGAAGTGGCAGAAAGTCAGCGCTTCCTTCTTCAGTTCAAAGAAAAAGCCGAAGACATCACCCTTCGGATATTTCCGCAAAGAACCCAGAAGACTCCCAAATGATTTGATAACCTTCCAAGAAAAAAATTTCCATAAAAGCGTGCTTAGACCAAATTTAATGTGTCTGCTTTTAATAACAGTGACTTTGAAGGATTCGAACTCGAGGGTTTCACCTGCCTTTATTATGTGAATTTGTTCGTTCGGGACTTTTTCCGCCAAAAAGGTTTCCGAGGCTTTCTCAGAACAGAAAATTGTGGCGCCGGTATTTTTGGCGATTGTTCCTACATCCGTGGCATGGTCAAAATGCCCGTGCGTCAAGAAAATATAATTCGCATTTATAACATCGTCCGTTTCGAGTTCTATTTTCGGCTCGGCGTTCGGCGGCCGACTGAGATAGGGGTCAATTAAAATCGTTGTGGCATCCAGTTTAACTTCAAAACCCGCTGTTCCCCACCATTCTAACTTCATTCATATCAAATCCTTTTAATGTGATTTATAATAGTTGGTATAGAATAAGTTATCTAATGATTTTCTGGATCGTGCTGGAGGATCTTCACCTGGAATTCCGATGGGCAAGAGCGCGATCACTTGCTTATCTGCTGGGATCTTTAGAATTTCTTTCACTTTCTGCTCCGCAAATGATCCGATCCAGCAACTCCCTAAACCGAGTTCCGCAGCCTGCAAAGCCAGATGCTCCATTGCAATTGCCAAATCGATCTTATACCACTTTTCTCTTGTAGGATCCCCAATCCCTACAAAAACCACAGCGGCACTTGTAATAAAGCGCTGGATAGAGGCATTTTTTACAAGTTCTGCTTTCAGTTTATCATCCTTAACAATAATAAATTCGTAGGGTTGCATATTCGAGGCAGAGGGTGCCCATTGCGCAGCTTCCATCAAGGTTCGTAATTGCTCATCTGTTAAGGATCCTACGTTGAATTTCCGAATGCTTTTTCGTTTTCGTATGACTTCTTTAACAGTCAAACTTATTCCTCACAGTTAGAAAGTTTCATTCGTATTTGTTACTTATAACTCCAAGGAAATATTAGAATTTTATTCGCACCACTACAATTTTAAGGCGGAAATTCAAGGGATAAATTGATCTGCGATGTCAATTAGTGATCGTCCGTATAAAACGATTTTAAAGCGGAATGTTAATCGGTTGAAGGATGCGGATGCCCGCGAGACCAACATCATCGCGAGTTGTGTAATGGCAGAAGTTATCCGCACCACCTTCGGTCCGCAGGGGATGGATAAAATGATTATCGACCCCGTGAATGAGATTATTATCACGAATGATGGGGCAACGGTGGTCAAAAATTTTGATAAACGGCATCCCATGGCGAAACTCTTAGACATGTTGGTGCGGGCGCAGGATGATGAGACGGGCGATGGGACTAAGACGATCGTAATCTATGTGGGGGAGTTGTTACGGAAAGCACTCGAGCTTATGGATAAAGGGCTCTCTCCTTCTATTATCATCACCGGATATCAAAAGGCAGCAGAATATGCCACTCAAGTACTGGCAGAAAATGCAATTACGATCGATCCCTCCGATGATGCTACTTTAAGGCAAGTTACTGGGACGGCACTGCTTGGTAAAACGATAGGCGATGAGGATCTTTTTACGGAGATCGCGTTGCGGGCGGTGAGGCAAGTCAGTGAAATGGAGGACGGGCATATCAAAGTAAATATTAAAAAGATAGCGATTCTTGCAAAGCCCGGCGAGAGTATTCACGAGAGTCAGCTAATTAACGGCATGGCAATTGAAAAAGAGGTCAGCCGTGAAGATATGCCCAAGAAAGTGGTGAATGCCAAAATTGCGATCATAGGGCCGAGCATTGAATCTACAAAACCAAAACAGAAATCACGAATTTCCATTCAAAGTCCGGAACTCATGCAGGACTTTAAGGTGCAGGAGCGGCAGATTCTTCGTGACACAATCGATAGAATTCTGAACTTAGGCGCAAATGTCATCTTGAGCCGGCGCGATTTTAGTGAAGAGGCACAGCTCTACCTGAGTCTCCGTAATATTTTAGCAGCCCAATTCGTGCGGGGCTGGGATCTGGAAAAAATTGCCGCCGCCATCGGTGCGCAACTAATAACGGATTTTCAGGATATAAAACCGGAATATTTCGGGTATGCTGAGGTTGTAGAGGAACAGAAGGTCGGAAAGGATAAGGTCATTTTCATTCGAGGCTGTAAGGATCCAAAGGCCTTGTGTATTTACATAAGGGGCGGGACCGAACACATTGTTTATGAGGCTGAGCGCCGCATGAATGATGCCCTGTGCGTATTGCGAGATGTGATTGAAGACCAGAAAATTCTTGTTGGTGGTGGCGCTATCGATCTGGAGATCGCTAGAAAGGTGAGGGAATGGGCGAGCAACTTCGGGGGAAAGGAGCAACTGGCTATAAAAGCTTATGCTGATGCGTTTGAAGTAATCTCTCGCACCTTGATCGAAAATGCAGGGCTTGATTCGATTGATATTTTACCCCATCTCCGCGAAATTCACACTAATTCACAAGACGGCCCTTACTACGGATTCGATGCGTTCAGTAAAAAAATAGCTAATATGCGCGAATTGGGGATTTATGACGCCTATCGCGTGAAATTCTACGCTATCAAAGCTGCGGATGAACTGGCCCGCCAGATTTTAAATATTGATGACGTGATCCATGCAAAACCTGGTGAATATGAGACTCCAGAGGACGAAGAAAATATATAAATCTTGATAGGCTTTTATTCTTGTTGTATTAATTGAGAAAAAAGGCTTTCAAAAGTAGAAGAGGAACCAGACGCCCCACAACGTGAGTCCAATTGCAAGTGGGTTCAATATATTATCGGAAATTGGGATGGGCGGGGAAAAATAATCTATAAGCGTAAAAACTGTTGCACCTATTAAGGAGAAAATGACCCCTTGCATGATGGACCCCCCATATTGAGGCATGAGCACAAGATAGGAAAGCAAAGAGAGAGCGATTGCCGAGCCAAATCCTGCGATTAAACCTTCCCAAGTTTTTTTGCTTTTTCCGCCTTTCAAGTGGTGCTTTCCCTTAGTGACCCCAAAAATCGTAGCCACGGCGTCAGACAGTGCGCTAATCATGACGGTTATAATAACAATTTGAGCAGAAATCGAGGTCGATATCCCTAATGAATGATCGATCACATCACTTAAAAACACAATAAAAAGGCAGCCAGCGGTCAAATACACGTGTGGTGCAAGCACAACGCGCTCTTTATCCCGATATACCTTCGCCAGCATCTTTATCGGATAATATCGATATTTTTTAATTCGGACCGCATCGGTGAAGAGCAAGATAACAAGAATCCACGCCAATGCCAGTAATAAGGTGAGATGCCCGGCTCTCATATCAATAATATAAGGCGTTATAACATTCGTGATAGGATCGAGTTCAATCATTCCAATGGGTAAAGGTAAATCAAACGAAAATCCAAAAATCGATGCGAGGACAATTTTGCCCACGAAAAGATAACACACAAGTACAACGACGATGAGAACATGGTAGATCTTACGTGAAATTTCAAGGTCCACCTTACTCAAGGTTTTTTGGTACTTGTCGAGCTCTTGCATGCTCCCCGATTCATACTTCTTAGTTTTCATCTCTTTTAGGACATAGGCTCCAACAGTAAATAACACCAAAGGCACGATGGTGAGCGTGACATGCGCAATGGGGTAGGGATACATTAACGAAAAGATGGAAATGAGATTTGGTGTCGAAATGTCAGCTGATCCTAATAGGACTGGGATATCAGTGATAAACAGATAGGCTCCTATGATAAAAACCACACCGGATAATAATAGAGTTGAATAGAACGCTTCTTTATGTTCCACCTTATTTTTCGCTTCAAAAGCAAATTTAATGAGAAATAGTGTGGAGAGCAGAAAAATAATGCTCAGGCTGAGCTGAAAAATACCTTGCATTTCCCGGACCTGAATCCTATATAGTGTATCTCCTGTGGTCATTAAAACCAAACTGACCATCGTCCAAATGGCACAAGCCCCTGCAATAATCCCGAACTTACGGGCATTTTTTTCACTAAAAACTGCCATAAAGAAGAACAGCGTTGCTAAGATTCCAAAAATTGCTAAACTGTATTCGAAAATCGCACTTAACCAAACCCAAGCATCTGCAAGCCCATTCATCATGATCTCATCCTATATTTATGGTTCGAGTATATCTACCGTTCGTGGGAACATAACCGCCTCTTGCACAGTAGAGAGGTGGAGTAGCGTCATAACAATACGATCTAAGCCCATCCCAAACCCCGCATGAGGGGGTATACCATAATTGAACATTTCTGCATACCATCCTAAACTCTTTGGGGAAATTCCCTTTTCTTTCGCGCGTTGGATCAGCAGTTCAGGGTCGGTAATTCGTTTTCCTCCCGATGACAGCTCTAATCCCTCTGCACCCGGAGCTAGGAGATCCAATTTATGAGTTTTCCCCGGCTTTGATTCATGCGGGCCATAGTAAAAACTCACACATGATATTGGAAACTCAGTAATGAAAAAATGAGCATCATATTCTTCCCGAACCACCTTTTCTGCGTCTGCAGAAAGATCTTCATTGGGATCCACTTCCACTCCTTTCGATTTCGCGAGTTCTGCTGCTTCATCAAAGGTAATTCTTGGAAACGGTGATTTGGGAATCTTCAAATCCGAAATATTATGTAACTGCAATTCTTTTTTACAATTCTCTTTCACATTTTTATAGATAGAGATGAGCAGTTCTTCTTCAATTTTTATGAGATCCTCATCATCTGCAAAAGCGACCTCCACATCGATTCCCCATGCCTCCGAAAGATGCCGTCTGGTTCGTGATTTTTCTGCGCGAAAGAATGGGGCAATCTCGAATACACGCTCAAAAACCTGAATTCCGACTTGCTTGTAGAATTGCGGGCTTTGGGCGAGGTATGCCTCCTTCCCAAAATAATATAATGGAAATAACGTTGCCCCTCCTTCGGCTCCTGCACTTATGATCTTCGGTGAATGGATCTCTGTGAAATGATTTTTTAAAAAATAATCACGCGCCCCTTGGACAACGGCTGCTCGCACCTTAAAAATAGCCCGTACCGAGGGCGCCCGAAGGTCTAAGAAACGATATTTCAAACGGGTATCAAAATTTGCAGTTGTCTTCTCCTCAACTACACTAAAAGGTAAAGGCGATGCCGCTGATGATATGATTTCACAGGATTTAAATTCAACTTCAATCCCATCGGGAGCTTTTTCATTGTGACGAACCAATCCAACAACTTGGATCACATATTCCTGCTTCAGATCCTTAATAATATCCCATTGTGGATGCTTTTGCGGCGCTACTACTACAATTTGCACCAGTCCTTCCCGATCCCGTAAGACCAAAAACTTAATTTTACCAAGATCTCGGATTTGATGAATCCATCCTTTTAAGAGGACTTCTGTACCTTCGGGTTTCTTCGAAAGTTCCGTCGTAAATGTTCGTTCAAGCATTTTTGATCCCGTTTTAACTAAGTTCGTATTGTTATTTGTTACAAAACTCTTCTAATTATTCTTAAATTTTTCTCATTTCCCAATCGAAAAACATCGGATTTGTTCATTAGTTAAATGCTACATTGAAAAAAGGAGTGCTACACCCCAGAGAATGAGCCCAATTACTATAGGGTTCAAGATATTATCCGATAGCGGGATAGGCGGGGAAAAGTAATCGATAAACCCAAAAATTAGAGTGGTTCTTCCTTAGGATTTAATGAATGTAATTTTTGCTTAAATTTTCAAATAATAGATTGCCTAAAGAGACTACACCGAGACGAAGAATTACTCGATTTTCCCCTAATTAACAGTGTTATATTTAAATACAATCGCCACTTTATTCTACCAAGATTAACGGGAGTTTTACAAATCACAAAAAATGGAAAATAGAAGGGCTAAAATGGCGCAAAAGGAAGAATCCGAGAAGAAAATGCGACTCCAGCTCCGTGGAATGACCTGTGCATCCTGTGCTCTTAAGATAGAGAATCAGCTGAATAAATTGCCGGGTGTAAAGAAGGCAACCGTGAATTTTAATCTGGAAAATGCCTACGTGGAGTTTGATCCGAAAATCACAGGGTTTGAGAAATTTAATGCCGCCATTGAGGATATTGGTTATAAATCGAATCTCGCCCGAATCGAACTACAAGTCGGTTTGAAATCCCCTGAAGATACACAAGTAATCCAGAATTTGCTCGCTACTCGCCAAGGCATTTATAATGTCCATGTCAATCTCTCAGCGCAAATTGTAGATATCGAATTCAATCCCGAGGAAATCGAAACTAAACAAATCATAAATCAGATCAAGCAGTTGGGGTTTGAAGTAACTGAACGTGTTAGCGCTATAGATACAGAACAAAAAGCCAGAGAAGAAGAAATCCGCACACAGAAAATCAAGTTTATTTTTGCGTTAGCTCTGACAATACCTATTTTCTTTATTAACATGTTCGTTATGGACCCCTCTTTCACTATCAAACTGCTACTTTTCTGTTTAACGCTCCCTGTCATCCTTTATTCAGGAAACCAATTTTTCCTTGGATCCTACCGGGCACTGAAGAACAAAACGGCTAATATGGATGTTCTGATTGCAATGAGTGTCTCCATTTCATTTATATACAGCGGAATTATCACCTTCAATTTGATTCAAGGCGAAATATTCTATGAAGCCGCGGTTATGATCCTAACCTTCATTCTCTTGGGTAAATATCTCGAAGCCATTGCCAAAGGGCGAACATCAGAAGCCATCAAAAAATTGATGGGCTTGCAAGCCAAAACCGCAATTGTTATGCGTGAAGGTAAAGAAGTCCAAATTCCCATTGATGAAGTCCAGATCGGAGATATTGTGGTCACCAGACCGAGCGAAAAAATCCCCGTCGATGGGGTTATAATCGAGGGAAAAACGAGCCTTGATGAGTCCATGATCACCGGTGAAAGTAGACTTGTTAAAAAAACAATCGGAGATGCCGTGATCGGAGCCACAATCAATAAAACAGGTCTCATTAAATTTGAAACTAAGAAGATTGGGAAAGATACCGTGCTTTCTCAAATCATTAAATTAGTCCAGGATGCGCAAAGCCAGAAAGCTCCCATCCAAAGATTGGCGGATCGTGTCGCCGGCGTATTCGTTCCCATTGTTATCCTTATATCGGTGATAACACTAATATTTTGGCTAACCATAGGCGGACAGCCACTGGAAACCGCTCTACTAGCAATGACCTCCGTTATTGTGATTGCCTGTCCCTGTGCCATGGGGCTTGCAATTCCCACAGCGATAATGGTGGGGACCGGCAAAGGCGCGGAATCTGGACTTTTAATAAAAGGCGGAGAATCCCTTGAGGCCGCTTCTAAACTCGATACGATCGTGTTCGATAAGACCGGGACGCTCACCAAAGGGAAACCTGAAGTCACCGATATCATTAGCGCAACTTTGGATCCGAATGAGGTCCTCCAACTCGCTGCGAGCGCTGAAAAGGGATCCGATCACCCCCTAGCGGATGCTATTATTTCCAGTGCCAATAAAAAGGGGCTTGCGCTAGCCGAACCGAAAGAGTTTGAAGAACTTTCGGGGAAAGGAATCACCGCCAAAATTAATGGAACTCTCGTTCTTATCGGGAACCAAAAATTGATGGAGGATTACGGCATCACCTTTGATAAATATCAAGCGGAGGTAAGTGCCTTGCAACAAGTCGGAAAGACCTTCATCTACTTTGCCAAAAATAATAAGCTGGAAGCTGTTCTAGGAATCGCCGATGCCCTGAAACCGAGTTCTCTTTCTGCTATAAAAGCGCTGCAGATGGCTGGACTCGAAGTAATTATGCTTACTGGCGATAATGCGAAAACCGCTGAGGCCATCGCCTCCCAGCTAAGTATTAAAAAGGTATTATCCGAAATACTGCCACAGGATAAAGCAAACGAAATCAAGAAGCTTCAGAGTGAAAGACACAAGGTAGTAGCTATGGTAGGAGATGGGATTAATGATGCGCCGGCCTTAGCTCAAGCTGATGTGGGCATTGCAATCGGCTCTGGTACGGATATCGCCGTCGAAACTGGAGATATTGTACTGATGCGAAACGATTTACGAGATGTTGTAGCTGCCATTAATCTTAGCAAAAAAACGGTTTTTAAAATGAAGACCAATCTATTCTGGGCATTTGTTTATAACATCTCCGGGATTCCTCTCGCTGCAGGACTTCTCTTTCTCCTTACCGGATTCTTCCTTCCGCCCGGACTCGCAGCTGCCTTTATGGCTATGAGTTCCGTCTCTGTTGTTAGCAATGCGCTCCTCTTGAAACGATATAACCCGAAAATGAAAGAACAGATCGAAGAGGATGCCCGGCTCATGGGGCAGATCGAGATAGACCCCGTTTGCCATATGGAGGTCATTCCCGCAAAGAGTTTAGATACTGAATACCGAGGACGAACCTATTATTTCTGCAGTTCGAATTGTAAAGTTGAATTCGAACGCAACCCCTTAAGATACATAACCGAAGAGGGTGAAATCCGCCCTGAACCACTTTCAGAAGAAAAACTCCCACAGGAGATTAAAGAAATGGGTGAAAAGAAACCGAAACTAAAATGTGCTACTTGTGGAACCACGCAAGATGTGCCAATGCATTGTGGAAAGCCCATGCACCCTGAGAAGGTGGGTGGGAAACAGATGCTCGTCTGCTGGATGGGACCCACCTGTGGCAAACAAGAAATTCCCACACACCACGGTAAACCAATGCAATATACCGCATAGATACGGTGGGAACTCAAAATTCTTTCTTTTTTTTTGTCGTGCTGTTCTTTCTTATGAACAAAGAACTTATTGTCAAGGAACCTAAACACGATTCTTATGAAAGAGCGCTGCAGAAGCATACAAAAGCCTTATAACTGCTATGTGAGTTGATTCCAACTAAAGAAAAAATTACCAGATTAATCAGAATTAAAAAATAAAAAAGAAGGCATTACGAGTGAATTTGAAAAAAGCTTTGGGCTTTTTTTTCCTTATTTCCCTTTTCTGCATTGGAACTGGCATGAATTACTCGACTCCTTCGACCTCCATCGTCTCTGCAGCTGATATTAACCTTGCAACGAGCCCGGGGAGTAGCGATCCTAACCAAGACGAGTGGCCCATGTTCCGCGGCCAGCTGAATCATACGGGCGCTACTCTTACATCCATAACCTATGGTAAAACTGCCTTTTGGGACTACACCTTTAATTTGTCCTTGGATTCATCCCCGACGGTAGTTGGTGGGTACGTCTATATAGGCGTCTGTTTCGAAGTAGGCTATGGCGATCATAGGTTCTCCTGCTTGGATGCCCTTACGGGCGAGTTCCGCTGGAAAATCGCTTTGCAATCGTCCATCCCAGCCGTTGCTGACGGATGGGTCTATGTGGGTGGCTATACTTCTCTGTTCTACTGTCTTAACGCCACTACTGGCGGCCTCCGCTGGAATTCCAGCACGGGTGAGAGGACATTATCATCTCCAGCCGTTGCAGGCGGGCGCGTGTATGTAGGTAGCGATGATTTTAGCATCTACTGCCTGAACGCCACCACAGGTGCTCAGCTCTGGAACTATCCCACAGGGGAATATGTGCGATCTTCACCCGCGGTGGTGGATGGACGCGTGTATGTAGGCAGTTACGACTCCTATTTCTATTGTCTGGACGCCATCACGGGCACACAACTCTGGAACTACACCACTAATAATATGGTGGGTTCTTCACCGGCCGTGGCGAATGGGCGCGTGTATGTGGGCAGCAGCGACTATAACATCTACTGCCTGAATGCCCTCACGGGCGCCCGCCTCTGGAACTACACCACAGGGTCCGAAGTGCTTTCTTCCCCAGCCGTGGCGAACGGGCGCGTGTATGTAGGCAGTAACGACCACAATTTCTATTGCCTGGATGCCACTACGGGCGTACGCCTCTGGAACTACACCACGAAGAATATAGTGACTTCTTCCCCCGCCGTGGCGAATGGGCGCGTGTATGTAGGCAGTAACGACCACAATTTCTATTGCCTGAACGCCACTACGGGCGCACGCCTCTGGAACTACACCACGAAGAATATAGTGGGTGCTTCCCCCGCCGTGGCGAATGGGTGCGTGTATATGGCTAGCAGCGATGGTAACGTGTATTGCTTGCCGACCAGCCTCGATACTACACCCCCGACGTACACGACCGTCATGGAAAGTGCCGACCCGCTGGAACTCGGCAGCACGGAAACCATCACAATCTCCGTAAAAGACCCCTCTGGGATTCAGACGGTCCGGATCGAATTCGGGGGGAGCAATCATACCATGACCAATCAGGGCGGCGGTATCTGGCGCTATAATACGTGGACACCCAACAGTACGGCTTCTTATCCCTATAAGATTTATTTCCAGGATAACGCAGGTAACTGGAATGCGACCACTGGCGCGATCCTAGTCATCGATACCACACCCCCAACTTATACGATCGTGACGGAAAGTGCGGACCCACTGGAACTTGGCAGCATGGAAACGATTACGATCTCTGGCGTCAGGGATCCCTCTGGGATACAATCGGTGCTGATCGAATTCTGGGGCGGCAATGACACGATGGTCTACTCTGCCGGAACCACGTGGCGCTACGCTCAATGGACGCCTGTCACCACGGGTGTTCATGCCTACACAATTTACATCCAGGATAATGCGGGCAACTGGAAGGCGACCACCGGCTCGATTCAAGTTGTCGTTACTTCGACCGATACTATTCCCGCTTACCTAATACCATTTCTAATCATCGGCGCTATTCTTGCAGCGAGTTGCATAATCGCCATCTGTCTGCTATTCTGGGCCATCAGGACGGCTCGACCTCGACTGGCGGAAAAAAGTCTGCCCCCCGGAGAGAAAGGTCCTAAGGACTTGGTGCGAAAAAACCAAAAAGGGCAATAAAGTATTTCTAAATTTCCATTTTCTTTTTTTCTAAAATCAGTTTTTAATTTTTAGGGCGAATATTAAAGATTAATTTATTCGGACGTAAAATTTTTAATCTTCAATAATCACTTAATCTATGATGATTTCTCTAAAATTTGACCGGAAAAACATTAAAATACGATCTGAGAGTGGGAAAATCTTTTTTACATATTCAGATATTGAAAAATTACCTGAATGGCCCTCGGGACCTTTAGTGGAAATCATCGGAGGCGAATTGTTTTTGGTTCCTTCACCTTCTTTGAATCATCAACGAATATCGCGGCGATTAGCATCTATTATAATGCAATATGTTGAACAACATGAACTCGGTGAAGTGTTTTACGCACCAGTTGATATAGTCTTATCGGATGAAAATGTTGTAGTCCCTGACATTGTTTTCATCTCAAAAGAACACGCAAACATATTACATACAAAAAGCATTCAAGGCGCACCAGATCTAATCATTGAAATCCTTTCGGAAAATAAGAATGCAGATTTAGTGTATAAAAAGGATATTTATGAAAAATACGGGGTAAGCGAATATTGGATAATCGATCCAAAATCACGACAGATAATGATCTACGTGTCAGAAAAGACAAAGAAACAATTTAAAGCGTTACCCGTTTTCAAAGAGCCAGATCTAATCTGCTTTTCGACGATTCCAGGATTAGAAATACCCGTGGCGGAAATTTTCCAAGATATTTGAATACTTGATATACCTGAATCTTGTGTTTATAAGGGAAATAACAAATCTCTAACTAAGGTGATTACTATTTCTGAGAACTTAAAAGAGCAAATCTTAGGAAATCTCGTTCATGCTATGGAATTGCTGTTAGGATGTCAGCTGCTTGCGGAATTCATGCCCGAAGTTCGGATGAATATCGCCTATTGCCTGCCAAATCCAAAATCGGTGGATGATGTTGCTGCAATTCCCGGGCGAATTACTGCATACAAGGGACAATTGTTGATTAATAGATATCCCGCCTTTGGGGCATCGGATCATCTGGCACGGGCTCTCATCGAGGTGCAAAAATTCAATCCCGCCATCAGGGCTGTCCTTAATTTCAAATATACCCCTGAACTGTACACGTGGTTGGAATCGTACTCCAAACGGGAAAATTTAACCTTAGTCCAGGTGGATCGCGCCGCGGAGCCCAGCGAGGTGCGCGCCATCGATGGGGCGTCCATGCCCTGGAAAATTGGGAAAGCCGTAGAGAATGCTCGGAATCGGGTCCCTAATCTGATGTGTGAAACCGAAGCGCCGGGGAAAGAACCCCTGTTTAAGTTATTTGGAAAAACCGCTACCGAAGTGGCAACCAAATTAATAAAAATAGCGAATGCGTGGAATAAAAGAAAAAAGGATGAAATTATTTCTTAAGCGCTGCGAGCACAACTTCCGCGGCTTTCTTCCCGCTTATTAACATGCCGCCAAAAATAGGTCCCATCCTCGCACCGCCTGAGACAGCGTTCGCCGCCATCCCTGCTACAATTAATCCCGGATATACTTCCTTGGTTGTATTCACGAGAATTTTCTCGCCGATTTCTGCCCACATGGACTTTTCACCCATAATCCCGCCCGTTTCCGTTGCCAATTTGATCTTCAATTTGCGTTCAGCAATATGACAGACGCTGCTCTCGTGGCCTGTCGAATCAATCACGTATTTCGCCCGAATAGTCATCGGATCCACGTGTAATTTCGCCATCTCAACTGCGGTCCAATTGATTACAATCCCCGTTATACGATTCTCCCGATACATAACATCCTCAACGGATATTAAATTGAAAATTTTGCCCCCACTATCTAAAACGCCCGCCGCCAATTTGGTTGCGGTTTCTACAGCATCTGCAATGTAATACCCTTCTTGATATTTTTTATTCTTAATACGGAAATCATCAAGGATCGCTTTCCCCTCCGCTTGGACCACGATCTTATTGAACATCATGCCTCCACCCCATACACCGCCGCCAATACTCAATTTGCGTTCAAAAATAGCGACCTTTACCCCTTTATCCGCGAGATACTTTGCGGCTACCATGCCGGCAGGTCCGCCACCCACAATAGCCACATCCAGTTCCGTATATTCTATCAATTCTTTGGTATAAGACTCAAGAATTGCTTTGGTTATCACTATTTCATCTAATGGCACTTACAATCACTCTCTTCGTATAACTCTCTTCAATTCCACATAAAACTAATTCAGAATCGCTCTCGTTACCACTTTCTCAGAATATAGAGAGATAAATTTTTTCTATTCATACTAAAATTGTATTTTGTTTTCCTCACGGACTATATAAATATAACGCCGTTATACCTAGAGAGCTTACCTAAAAAAATCTGATTTCGTGAAAAATAAGGAAAAATAGCCAGATTATTCGTTGAATTGGATATCTTTACATTTGTTTTTTATAACTTCCAACCCTATCCGATAAATACGCCCTGCAATCTTAGATAATTGTCGCTCTGAGAATCCCCTTACATAGGTATTAAACCTGTCACCAAGTGGCTGTTTCCATTTGAGGGGAATCTGATCTGCACCTTTCTGCACTCCTAAAATGGCTCCGACATTTCCTGTATTACAGTCCGTATCATAGCCGCAAAGCGCTGTTATGCAGACGCTCTTCTCGAAATCCCCGCCGCCGTATAAGAGCCCTAATGTCACGATTCCTGCATTAGGGAGGACGTGGATCTCTTGAATTTTCGGGAATCCTAAGATCAATTTACGTTTGAAGGACTTAGCTTGTTTTTGCAACATTTTCCGCATGGTTTTCCAAGTTTGCATTAATTCGGCACGTGCTAGTTTCCAATCGGAATATTTCGCATGCCATTCTAGACACTTCTCAATAATGGAATAGTAGAGGCTGTCTGGAGGAATAAATCGATGGAGAATTTCATGAATTACTTCTTTAGCATCCTGGCTGAAAAACGACGCGGCAATCAAACCTGCAATATATACTTCCCCATAAATACCCTCGCCAGAATGGCTTATACTCGCATCTATTTTCGCATAGTCTGCAGCTACTTCTGGACATCCAGGACTGATGAGCCCCCAAATTTCCCCGCGCATTTGGGCCCCAATGAAATCATAATAAGGATTATTTTGAATCGCACTTTGCGGTGGGCGCAGATTGCGTTTCCTTAGATTAATTAATGCCGCTTTCTCCGCAGTAAATGTTAATTTATACAATCGGTCCTGCCAAGCTTGGGCTAATTGATCGACATTAAAGTCAATTCCATACTGCTCTAAAGTTAAAAGCGCCACAATTTCATACATTTCGTCATCATTTACTTCATTGCCGGTAATTTTCTTTATATAACTGTTCAAGGTGCTATATTTCCGTTGAATGTAAAAATAGGGGAGTAACTCAAGTGGGCCTCCAAGTAAACTTCCAATACACCGCCCAAACCACCCTCCTAGCACCTTCTGATAATAGTCCGAATTTGAGAGCTGGCGATCCATAGATTTTCTACCACTTCCATTGTAAAAAATATGTCCTTAAAAGGGGAAATGGGAACCTTTTGTCGGGCTGATTATGGTGTTTCAAAGGTCTTGTTGAATGAGGTTAATATAGTATGTCTGAGCAGGATGCGCCCTTATTATCGACGAAATACCTTGTATTGAAACTAACGAAGGAGGTCAATCTAGAAAAGTTAGTTAGGAAGCTGAAAACCTTTCAGAAAGACCATGAAGGGAATCCGACCTGAAATGATTTAGTGGATATCCTCTCCTCCGCTGAGACTTATAAAAAACAAATCACCATAGGAAAGTTTCTAGAGAATCTAGAATAAATCTCCCCTATTTACTTAATTTTTAACTCGCCCTAAGCGATAAGCCAGTTCTCTAATCATATTGCAATTAACCTTCTCGAGGTCATTTTTCTATTCAACAATTTTAAAAAATAAAATATTTCACCAGTATAAAATAGGATCTTTATGTAATGAGGAAGAAGGCGATTAAACGAGCAATCCAAAATTGCACGAATATGGTGAAATTCCCGATACCATGCCGCTCAAACGCTATTTTCCCTTGAATAGATCGCTCTGGTTAATGTTCAGGACCCTAGGATGGGAACATGTGGCACGGGGATTCGAAGTTGGTTCTGATTTTTTGGGCTATGAGGTCTTTAAATATCGATTAACTGAAGCCATCCAGACTGCAAAGGATGTGATTGATGGTAAAATCGCCAATCCTGAAAAAATTATTGGATTTACGCTCTTCCCGCCTGGTGGGTTTATTCGCGCCGACCTGCAACAAGGGTCTATGAAACTGCTCTACGGCGACAGCGTGGATATTAGCTACGTTGGAGTGCGGGATGATACCGGTGAAACCGCCTTCATTCTCAATGGGCATCTGGAAAATGGAATTCCCGTCGATTGGTGGATGATGAACCATGATGACGAAATCTTTGATCGCAGGCACACAAAGTATGGGATCAAGTTACGGGATATCCCCAAGAAATTCAAGGGATTAGAGGAAGCCGGCTGGAAAATCCGGGATGTCCTATTAGATATCCGAAATGAGCGGACACCCCAATGGACCGATTCGACCTATCAGATTGGAGTGGGCTACGGATCGATGCTTCATATTGCCTATGAAATGTCAAATTATGAAGGGTTTGGAAGAATTTATGATATGCTCGCAGCGAAGCGCGTTTACGGGATGCCCGATGTTGGTTTCACCTATATCCCTATGCCCCAATTAATCCAAATGATTTCCTTCATGAAACGCCCCTTCTTTGTCCTTAGATCCATGGGATTAAATACAGAACACAAATTCTTTACGGCTTTTCTTGAAGACTTTGTCCAGGACTTCTTCAAACGTGATTTCCCTGAAGATTGGAACATGGTCTTTGTCGATAATTGGATGAAGAAAGGAATACCTTGGCCCATTCAAACGATCGGATGTGAGCTCCCCAATTACAAGGATGATAAATTATACAAATCGAATTTTGATTTCGCATGGAAATACCCTCCCGGTAAATTTATTCGGCTCGATGATCTGGATATGACCTTGGAGCAAGCCTTTCAGGGTGTCTTCTACGATATTGACCACACGACTGAACCTGAGAGTGTCAATGTCAAAGAAAAGATTATCTCCACGGGCGTAGGGAATAAAACGGTCTTTCGTAAATAATTAAGACGGCATTTCTGAATTTTTGCCCCCTTATTTTTTCTCAGAAACTGAAGGTCTCTATTTCTCGTCGATAACTACTCTTGGAGGGAGTTTATTGCACATAGTTTTTTTAAGAACTTTGGATAAAATATAGTAGAAACTTAGATTCTTTTCAACGAAGTGAATTTTATGAGTGGCTCAAAATCGGAATCTGATATTATAAAAGATAGTCCGAAATTTGCCATCGCTGAACCCTATAACCTTTCATCTCGGTCTAAATGGCTGAGAGATTATTATTTTGAAGGTGTAAAGCGAAAATGGAATAATGAATACATGGCTTTTTCCACAGGGACCGACTGGGATAGGATGTGGAATGAGGCTGATTATTATATAGTCCCTGAAATCTTTCCTTTTATGGGGAAAAAGACACGGGGCGTTTTTGGAACCTCCCTTGATCTGATGGGAGTTCACGTGGACCTGCCCAAAGATTTTTGGGAGAAATCGTTACCCGAACGCAGAATGATCTTCTTTGAGACAGTGGTATTGAAATATATCCCCCAAGAAATTATAAGTCATGCCGACCTCATCGCAGGAGGACGCTTCAATACCCAATTAAGCAAAAGCTTTTCCATGACCGAAGAGAAGGCATTTAGCAAACGTCTTTTGCATGCTAGAAAGAAAGTCTTTGAATTCCAGGAGAATGGATTCGGCAACGCAGGGGCGACTGCAGGGCATATTATTGCGGATTATGAAACCATAATAAAGCAAGGCTTCAAGTATATCTATGAAATGGCAAAGAAAGCTTATGATCGGTTGAGTGAGCCGGAAAAGAAGGGTCCTAAAGGTGCCGAACTGCGAGCGATGTTGATAGCAGCAGAAGTTCCGCGAAAATTAGCTCAGAAATATGCTGAGGAATGCAGGCGGCTTAAATCAGAAACCACAAATCCGAGGCGTATCGAGGAACTTGAGCAGATGGCACAAAATTTGGAAGTAGTGCCGTGGGAGCCCGCTCAAACGTTCTGGCAAGGGGTTCAATCCCTCTGGCTAACGCACATACTCATCATGGCTGAAGAATCCTACCCCGGTCCGGGTGTTTCATTCGGGCGGACTGATCAATATTTATGGCCGCTCTATCAAAAGGACGTGATTGAGGAAAAAAGCATTACTAAGGAATTTGCGAAAGATATTCTGGGGGCGTTCTGGTTCCACTGCAATACCGTATACGATGCCCAAATCCGAGTCGGTGGCAATCAAGGGATCACGTCTGGCTTCGGGCAGCTGATGACTCTCTCGGGTATGGGACCGAATGGTGAGGATCTGACAAACGAATTGACTTATACACTACTCGAGATGATCGATGAGTGGAGTCCTATTTTGGAACCGAAGCCAAATGTTCGCCTCCACAAAAATTCCCCCGATGAATTACTGGATAAAGTCGTGGACATGATAATCAGGAACCAGGGGTCTCCCTTCATCTTGAATTTTGACGAACGTAGTATCGCGGGGCTAATTCTTCAAGGAGTTCCGGCTGATCAAGCTTGGGATTATGCCTGCGTGGGATGTTTGGAAAATACCATGCAAGGCAATGACCGGTCCGGTACTGTGAATTGTAACCCCAACTTGGCGAAAAGCGTTGAACTCACCCTTTGGAATGGAACTAGTCGATTTTATAAAGGGAAACCTGCCAAGAAGCCTAAATCATTCGGACCGAAAACGGGCGCCCCGGAAAAACTCCAAACTTGGGCTGATTTTTGGACTGCTTGGACTGAACAAATTAAATTCCTCATAAAAAATACCGTGAACATATATAATTTATCTGAACAGCTCCGAGCAGATTTTCTGCCCACTCCCTATCTTTCGACACTGGTGCGTGGCTGCATTGAACAGGGGCTCGATGTCCGCAATGGCGGACCCGAAATCCGGTTTGTCACGATTGAGGGTGTTGCGTTCGCCACCCTCGTCGATTCCCTCCTAGCCATAAAAAAATTCGTCTTTGAAGAGAAAAAATATACTATCGCTCAATTGAAAGAAGCCCTTCTGAATAATTTTCAAGGGAATAAAGAATTTGAAATCATGCGATCGGTGCTTGCGAATAAAGCTCCGAAGTACGGGAATAATAACGATGAAGCAGATGAGTTGGCAAGGAGTGTCATGGAACTATGGGCTATGGAATCATTGAAATATTACACTCCAACCGGCTTCCGATTCCGAGGAGGAATGCTTTCATGGAATTATTGGGCAGGAGCCGATGCTGAATTTACCCCTGCAACGCCAAATGGACGACTGGCAAGCACTTTTCTTTCCAATGCAATTTGCCCTACTGCGGGTGCGGACATCCAGGGTCCAACTGCGGTAACAAATTCGGTCGGCAAGGCGCTTGGCGGGAAAACCCCAACGGGTGATTATATTAATTATCTCCCCAACGGTGCAAGCCATACCATCTCCTTCAATCCGAGTCTTTTAAGAGATCCTGAACACAAGGAGAAATTTAAGGCGTACCTGAAAGGATATATTGAGAATGGCGGCACTGCACTTCAGATCAATATGATTAATGCCGAGATGTTAAAAGAGGCACAGGCACATCCCGAACAATACAAGAATCTCCTCGTTCGCGTTACCGGCTATAATGCCTATTTCGTGGCCATTGGGAAGGAGCTCCAAGACGAAATTATATCCCGAGAATCACACCGAATTTAATATCTGCCTATCATTGAAAAAATCTGATTTACTATGACGGAAGCCGAAGCCGATTCTGGGTATATTTTTGAAATCCAGAAGATGAGCACCGAAGATGGACCTGGGATACGCACTACTGTTTTTTTTAAGATTTGTCCTCTAAGGTGCCTCTGGTGCCACAACCCGGAGTCCATTTCTAAAGAACCGTCTATCCAATGGTTCAAAGTGAAGTGCATAGGCTGTAAAACCTGCGTTGAAGCGTGTCCCGAACACGCTCTCAAACTGGACAAAGAGGGCATTCACATCAATCGATCCAAATGTCGATGCTGTGGAACCTGTGCGGAAGCATGCCCCGCGACAGCCCTCCGTAAACTTGGGGATCATCGGGGCTTGGATGTGATCTTTCACGAGGTTGAGAAAGATAAAGTCTATTACGAGAAATCCAAGGGCGGGGTGACTGTATCGGGTGGCGAACCCACCTTACAGGCGGACTTTCTTAAAAAATTTCTTCAAAAATGCAAGGAGGCAGGATTCCATACCGCCCTTGATACATGCGGATATGCCTCTCGTGAAACGCTTGAGAGTCTGCTCCCCTATGTTGATTTGGTACTGTATGATCTCAAAGAAATCGACTCCAAGAAGCACAAGGATTTCACCGGCGTCTCTAATGAAAAGATTTTAGAGAATGCCATTTGGTTAATTGACGAAATGGAACACACGGGGCAAAAAATGTGGATTCGAACCCCGCTTATTCCAGGCTTCACTGCGACCGAAGACAATGTTCGCGGTATCGGGAATTTCATTGTTGAAAAACTTAGAAATAAGGTGGAACGGTGGGATCTGCTCGCCTTTAATAACCTTGCAAAAGCGAAATATGACCGCATGGATTGGGAATGGGCCTGCAAGGATACGGAATTATTAACCAAAGCGCAAATGGACCATTTTCTGGAGATTGCCAAATCCACGGGCGTGGAGAATGTCCAATGGTCCGGGCTCACCAAACAAATTCAACAAAAAGAGGATAAAAAGGGAAAAAAAGGAACTTGATAAAATGGCTGGAACGAAGTTGCCCCTGTGGGGGCCTGAATTTTCAAAGCAAGCATATGACCTAAGCCAGATAGAACGTGCTGCAAAACTTGTCGCCACAATCGACCCGCGTGGGTGGCCTCATGTTACTTTCATAGCATCTAATAGGGCAAAGACCCCCACTCAAGTTGTTTGGGGGCAATTCACAGAAGGAACGAGCAAAGAGAATGTCTTACGCAACCCCAAACAAGGCATCCTAATGATGACCGCCGAAATGCCTTTCCGATTCATTCAGGCTAAGGTCGATTTCGAGTATCTCAAAAGAGAAGGCGAGGATGTCGAAAAATTCTCAAGGATGGAATTCATCCGTTATAATACTTACATGAACATCCATACCGTCTATTACAATAAAGTCAAATCGGTAACGCAGGTTCGGAACCTCGGTCTATTGGGAATCTTAAAAGGTTTACTCGTTAATCTTGTCGGAAGTGGCGGCGCTAAGCTGAAAAATGCGGAAAAGAAGTTGCCTCACGCGGCACGTAACCTTTTCAACGCGAAAATCGGTCCAAAATTCCTCTGCCACCTTGACCCCACCGATGGTTATCCGGTCCTCATTCCTTGCTTCCAGATCCGCGCACCCGACCCTAGTAGATTGGTATTCACCCTCTCCCAGTTCAAGGACGATCTACTCCAAATTCCAATAAAATCCCACGTTGCCGTCTTTGCCATGGACTTTGAGACGGTATCCACTCATCTCAATGGTATTTTTACGGGATTCCAGAAATTCAGAGACATTAAATACGGCGTCATTGAAATTGATGAAGTCTATAATACGATGCCCCCTCTCGCAGGTCTAGTTTATCCACAAATCTACACCCACCCTAAGGTAACCACGTTTGAATGAAAAAAAATAAAAAAGTGTTGAGCTTTCTAAATTTAACATCTTTTTTTCCAAATGTAGTATGTGAGACCTATTGCAAGACCGCCACAGATTGCACCGATAATCCCGATGATTAACGTAATATCTAGCGCAAGTCCTCCAGCACTGCCTTTAACTGAGGGCGTTCTTACAAAATTTGCAGGATTACCATAATTTACAGTTTCTTCAAAGGAAATGAGCCATCCGGTTTTGGATTTTTAATCGTTATTAAAAATGTGTATTTTGATTTCGCACGTAATTGGAGTATCGGACAGCGTGTTTGAGTGCAATTCCGGCTTCTGCTATGCTTTCAAAATGCGCAATTTTATGCTCCCACAGGATCTGCTTGAATTCGATCGATTTTTTCGCATTGAATTCCGACATTTCAAAGATTGGACAGATCATTACGAAGACCTTCGAGAGCTTCCGATTTAAGCGTCCTAAAGACCGGGCCACTGAGTTGGTATTGTCAGGCACGCCTTGCCGCTCCAGCTGAGTGAGCCAATTCATTGGGCTATAGAAAACTAGAATATCCAAATTAGCTTTATCCATTACTTTTAGAGACTTAATTATCGTGTCAACGATCATCCCTATGGCACCAGTATCTACTGGATTCCGCACGCTGGTGTTCACATCTGGAAAGGTGTCTTGGATTTGACCTTGGATTTCAGGCGAAAATTCGGGGATTTCAAATCCCAAATTGCTGAAGGTATCGGTCATCTCGACTGACGCGCCGCCTCCGGCCACTATTATTCCCATTTTATTCCCTTGCGGTAGTCGATTAGGGAAAATGCGCGAGAGAAGATGCAAGGTACTCCAGAATTCCCTACTAGTTGTGACAAAAGTTCCACCTGCCTGGCAGATAGATGCCTTCCACATATTGAAAGAACCTGCCATGGCACCTGTATGACTTGCTGCCGCCCGTGCCCCCAGCTCCGTCTGTCCTCCCTTCCAAACTACGACAGGCTTCTGTTTCGTGACTGTTCGCATCTCTTTAAAAAAGGCGTTTCCATCGGCGGTCCCCGTGGATTCCAAATACATTCCAATTACGTCTGTATCCGGGTCTTGTCCATAATATTCAAGCATTTCTAAACAATTCAAATCAATTTGATTTCCAAAAGAAAGCCCCTTGCTGTAATAAAGTGAATATTGCTTCTGAATTTCAATTAAGGTCATTGCAATACCACCTGATTGTGACGCAAAAGCTATATTTCCTGGCGTTTTATCGTAAGCGGGATTGAAGGTTATACCCATTTTAGGGCACAATGCACCCAAGCAATTGGGTCCTATTATTCGAGTCTGTGATCCCCTAATAATGCTCCTAATCTCTTGTTCCGTTTGACGTCCTTCTTTTGACAAGGTTTCTCCAAATCCACTCGTGAAAACACAGACATATTTCGCTTTCTTTTTAACACAGTCACGGATTAAATCCGGCACGAATTTTGCCTTAATGGCGCAAACAACATAATCCAATTCATCTGGGACATCTGAAATCGAGGCATATATAGGCAATCCTTTGATTTCTTTTAAATCCGCATATTTCGGATTCACTAAATAGACTGGATTCGGATATTGGCTATGCCGGAATGCCGACATAAACATACCGACTCCAAAGTTAGGTTTAGGGGTTGCGCCGACAATGGTGACATTGCGCGCAAAAAAGAGATGATCCAAAGGGGTTGTATACTCAAAATGGGGCTGATTTTCTGCAGCTGCCGGACTCTTCGCGGTGCCAACCATGAGTCAACGGACATCGTGCGAATTATTTAAGCATTGTGTTTTTCGTAAGCTTCGACATTTTTAATGCAAAATCCACAGCACTGCTAAAAGACAGAATGAAATTAAAAGCGGGATAAATTTCCTTATCAGGTAAATCATCTTTGATTTACTTTTTACTCTTGTTTAAGAATTCTATATACTTATTAAGCGATTTTAATGCAGTTGCAAGGCGTGGCATAGAATTAAAATTCGGAACTCCCTCTTTATATAAAATTTCCATAAACTTGGGATAAATCTCTGCAATCTTTTCATCGAGTTGGAGGATTGGTGATAATTGAATCAATGGCTTTTCGAGCTTTCTTGCTAAGCGACCAAGGCTTCTGGCAACCCCTGCGGCATACCCTTTTGCAGGTCCTATATGCGCTTCTGTCTCCGCAAGCCAGTCAATTGGTTGATAGTGAATCACGATATCAATTTGCGGATCCTCTGCTACATACTTAAGACTCGAAAGAAAGACCCTTTCCAGTGTTCCAGTAGCCCCCAGATCAATAGGATTCTTAACTGATGTATTAACATCAGGAATCAGAGTCCTAATCTTTTTCTGCGTTTCTTCCGTCAGAACGGGTACATTGAACCCGAAGCGTGTAAAAAGATCAGTGCCTTCAACGCAACTACCACCCCCTGGGATAATTAGCCCCAGATTTTTACATTCTCGTAATTTATGATGGGGAATTAATACGGCTAAAAGATGTATCATATCCCAAAATTCTTCCCCGTTCTCAACAAAAATACCGCCTGCTTGCTTCACCATTGATTTCCAAATCGTCAAAGAGCCGCTTATGGCACCGGTATGAGACGCCGCGGCTCGTGCCCCAATATCCGTTTGCCCGCCTTTCCAAAGGATAACTGGTTTTTTGGGTGTCACTTCCCGCATCGTTTTGAAAAACTCATTTCCCTTAGCACTACCTGTATCTTCTAAATAGAGTGCAATCACTTCAGTCTCAGGATCTTTCCCATAATAGTCCAAAACTTCTTGGCAATTCAAATCAATTTGATTCCCAAATGATAAGCCTTTAGAAAAATAAAACCCCCGCCCGCGTGCGACCTTTAGAAGCGCAGTTGCGTGCCCCCCTGATTGAGATGCAAATGCCACGTTCCCCTTTTCTTTAGGAGGGTCGATCCCTGCATTCCATCCAATCCCGACTGATGGATTATATGGACCCAAGCAATTTGGGCCAATAATGCGCGTTGGACTTCCTTTGATTATAGACAGCAGTTTCTTTTGAAGTGTCTTTCCTTCCTCTGAAGCCTCTGAGAAACCTGAGGAAAAAGCGACAATAAATTTATCTCCTCGCTTAATGCACTGTTGCACTAAAGCAGGGACTCCACTTGCCCGAATACATGAATAAACCACATCAACAGGTTCCACTCCCTCTAATGATTTAATAACTTTCTCATTATTTATGATTTCTCCCTCATATTTATTGTTCACATAATATACTTTCCCTTGGTATCCCAATTGTTTCAGAGCTATCGTGAAAAAGGCACTCCCGAAGTTTAACAAGTTTGCGGAAGCCCCAATGATAGCAATGCTCTTCGGAAAGAATAAATCATCGAGTGATGTCATGAAAAATACAATTTGATATTTACTTAAGATTTTTACTCATTCATTTATAAACCGACCATAAAACGAATCAATCCCGAGAAATTTATAGAAATGGGCTGAATAATGCTGTGAGATCCCCTGAACATTGACTCACAATTTTAGAATTCCCTTTATATCCTTTACTTCAGATTGAGCTGCCAGAGCTCTTGATTGAAACATGGTTTTTACAACAAACCAGTTGACTTCAAGCCAACTCCAAAACTTTATGGGTGATGGTTTTTTATAGGATTATAGACTTTAGAAGGGTGATTATATGAAAAACAGACACGCTATCCGCACAGAAAAGCTCACGAAGAAGTTTGGGGATATGGTGGCGTTAGATAATTTAACGCTCCATACAGATTATGGAATTACTTTTGGTCTGCTCGGTCCCAATGGTGCTGGAAAGACAACCACCGTTCGTTTATTGAATTGTATCATAAAACCGACCTCTGGGGACGCCTTTGTTGATGGCATAAGTATCAAAGAAGAGCCGGATAAGGTGAAAGCTAAGACGGGATTATTGCCTGAGCAACCCGGGGTCTTTGGGAAATTGACTTCTGTTGAATTCTTAGAGTTTATCGGGTCGTTATACAGCGTTCAACCCTCTTCTCTACTGAAGGATCGGATCGAACATTTAATTGATATGTTCGATCTCAAGGACCGGGAAAAAGACCTTCTTGAAACCTACAGTCGGGGGATGAAGCAAAAAATTCTTCTCGCCTCTTCTTTAGTGAATGATCCCCAGATTCTCTTTCTCGATGAACCGACCTCCAATCTCGACCCCGAGGCTTCCAGGATGGTGAAAGATTTAATCAAGGAGCTCTCGAAAAAATTGGAGAAGACGGTCTTTATCTGTAGCCATGTCCTGCCACTGGTAGAAGAGATCTGTGACCGCATTGGCATTATTGTGAAAGGTTCACTGCTATTTGAGGGCACAATCCCTGAAATTCTTGCGGAAACAGAAACTAAAACCCTTGAAGACGCCTATATCAAGATTGCTGGGAAACATGCAACTGAAAAGGAACTCTTGGCTTGGAGAAATGGTTAAATGGCCCGTTTATGGCTTGCGGTCGCGAAGAATGAGGTTCGACTTTGGTCCAGTAAATTTCGAAATCATCGCCCACTGTTATTTCTGATTATCGGGCTCATTGTTATAATCTACGCATTTGTCTTAGTTCCGCTCATCATAAGTACCTTTGCAGGACTAGTTAAGCCCTTTTTGCTTTTAGTGGGTCCGTTTTTCATGTACTATGTGTTTTCAATCGCATTACTATATATTTTTATCTATTGCATCACCTATCCGCTGAGTACTATGCTTCAAGCGGCACAGGATCTTGGAGGCCAACTGGAAATACTGCTTGCTACTCCGGTTAAAGCCCAAGATATACTTTTTGGGAAATTCCTTGCACGCTTGCCCACATATTCAATATTACTTTTCGGGATGGCGCCATGGCTTGTGAATATTTTCGCAATTGCCTTTCCACTCTCTATTTTCCAGCAAATCCTCATTTATCTTGTGTTATTCGGAATTATTATAATGGGAATGTGGCTTGGGACGCTACTAGCGTCGTATATCGAGAGTAAAGTGCGAAAGAGTGAGCGATCACGTGATTTAGGACGTGCGATGACCTTTATCATTACGATTGTAACAGTTGCCCTGATGTATGGATTGATCTGGATCGTTATGACGGGATTAGCCGATCCATCCTCGCTCCTTTTCACCATCCTCCAAGTATTTCCAAGCACCTGGGGCACTATCATTGTTATGAATATCTTCGGATTTAGCGCCATCGTGCCGATGAATGTAGTGATATTTATCGCCCTGCTAATCGGAGTAACCGCATTCACCTTAGTTGTCGGTTATAAAGCGGCAGGACGGTTCTATTCGCTAGAGCCCACAGAAATGGGAACGGAACGCGTCGCCAGTGAGGGGCGGATCTACGGGATAGTTCGGCGTTTGATGCCCGGATATTTCGGGGTCCAAGTAGTTTCGCAATTGAAGCAATTCACTCGGAAAATGGAAAACTTCTCTCGGATCGGTTACGCTGTCGGAATGTCCGCGATAATTGTTGTTTTTCAGGCGATCAGCAACCCCGCAATAGAAGAACTAGACATAGGTTTCATTTCGATGTTTGCTACCTTCATGCCTGCGATGATGATGGCAGGACTGTTAGGGACCTGGGTAGTTATCGGGAGTAAAGACAATTTATGGATCTATAAAAAAGCCCCGAACGGGGTGAGCCGTTATGTAAGATCTGTCTATATCGTACATCTAATCTACACCGTCCCTATTGCGCTGATTTTTGTAGGTATATTGACAGTCGTCATGGGTGCAACTCTGGGGGATGTATTGCTGAACATGGGCTTGGTGGTTCTCTTCCTGCTATTCTTAATGGCAATGGCCATTGGGCTTGCCTTTATCTTCCCCACATTCGAGGAGCGCGGCTCGAAAGTCGGCCTTTTAATGATGAGTTTCTTTGGACTCACGAGTGGAATCATGATTGGCGGAATATTTTTAGCGTTTGGAGTATTTGCATTTCTAGGCGCATATGCAATATCTTTAGTATCCCTACTCTTCGTCATTCCTCTTGGCGTTGCTCTCTTACTAATAGGAATAAAGAAATTGAAGGCGTTGGAATAAATTACTCAATTCCTATTTTTTGGTCTCGTGCAATTTCCTGGAACGCATTGGCGACATAGCGGACTTGATCCCACGTTAATCCATAGGTATTCACCTTGAAATGCCTTGTCATCCCAATATGTAAGCCCACGATGCCGCGCTTCTTTAATTCATTGTAGAGAAAATACCCTTTCTTCGTATATCGCTCTGAAGCCTGATGTAAGCTCTCTGACTCAAATTGAATGAGGGTATGCTCTTTGGGCTGTTTCCCAAGCGCTTTAACGCCCTCTATTTTTTCCATTTCGCCAACCAAATGGCGTGCTTTTTGCACTTCCTCATCCCAATGCTCGACTCGCTCAACTACAGTCGGAAAACTGGCCATTAAGGTCGCCAACGGGGCTCCATGACAGGGTGAACAGCCTAGAAACAGAAATTCTTTATTAGGGAAGGCTCGCTCACTCCAATCCCCTTTGATCTTCGATTTCTGGAAGACTCTCTCACTCCATTTTGCTCGGGTCGCCAAGATTCCAATGGGTCCTGAAGCCGCCATACTCTTATGCCCACTCGCTATCAGGAAATCGGCTTTAACTTGCTTCCCGGAGACAGGCATGAGGCCGATACTATATGCCCCATTCACCACATACGGAATTTCGAACTCTTCCGCAATTTCTCCAACACGCAAGAGATCATTCACATTGCCATAATTATAATCAACATGCGTTAAAATTAGCAGTGCAGGCTTTTTTCCTGTGTCTCTTATTATTTCTAGAATTCGGGTGCGATACTCCTCGAGGTTCAGGGTAAACTTGGGAGCGCCCTGGTGCGGTACCTCTCGGATTTTGAGTTGGGCGGATTCGGCTGCGATATAGGTTGAGTAGTGGGCGAGGCTATCTAGTACTATCGTATCACCTGGTTGCGTCATGGATCTCATCACAATGTACATAGCAGTGCGGGAGCCAGGCGTCACTCGGGCTTCATCCATATCCAAAAAGGTCGCTAAATCCCCTAAAAATTCATGTACTGGGGGCTTTTCTACAAGATCAACCCGTCCTTCAAAACAAAAATCGCACATACTATACCCGTCTCCATAAGAAACCAGCACTTTCTGTGCTTCTGGGGTTAATACGCCCCCTCGCTGAATGGGCTGAATATTAATATATTGGTCCTCGGTATCGCGCGCAATGTTCCTATATTTCTGCAACTTATTTTTATCTAATTTCAAAGACAGCAAACGCCCCTGTCATCCGAAATTTTATAAATAATTATTTTATACTTATATCGTTCTTTAATATGATTATGATAAAGAATCTTATGAAAATTACTTGATCGAAAAGGTGTCCAAGCGTGGCTAAAGAGGAGGAGCCGAAACTCCCAATTTACAACTTCTTATATAATGTGGTAGACTTGTTCTTCCTGATTGCAGTGGAAGATCCTAAGGTGCAAAAGTATCGGACCGTATTTAAAACGAGGGATGGGACGGAAGTAGTGTATCGTCCTATTCGTCCAGATGATGATGATAAAATCCTTGAATTCTATTATAGTTTAAGCCGGGAAACAGTCTATTTTCGCTTTTTCTCTGGGCGAAAAAATGTTCCAAAAAGTCGCATACGCCAATATACTCATATTGATTACCAACGAAACTTCGCCTTAGTTGTTGAGGCAAATGGGAAAATTGTGGGTATTGGGCACTTCATTTCGACTGAAAGTCCAGAGACCGCTGAAATGGCGGTGGTGATGCATGATGACTGGCAAAATAAAGGGATTGGGACCCATCTTCTCCGGTATTTAATTACAATCGCGAAAGAGCGTGGGGTTAAACATATTACAGCCACCGTATTGTTAGAGAATTATAAAATTCTAAAGACTATCGAGAAATTAGGGTTCAAATTCTCAAAAAAACTGGCTGAGGGCGATCTCTTAGTTCAGGCTGATATTTAATCTTACTAAAGGGAAAAATAAGTTAAGATAGAAATTCTGGAATATAATCCTTCTCTTGCTTTTTCTCAAATCCAAAGTATTGAATAAAATCGAGCGCGTTTTTGTTTTTTGCCGGGATTAGGGTTTTGATTTTTTTAATTCCATACCGTAATAGATATTCACCTGCGCGAAACGCAAGTGCCGATGCAATCTTTTTACCCCGATGCGCTTTTAAAACCCCTATAAATTTGATTACTCCCTTCTTTTCTCCATCCTCTTCAATCACATCAAAGATAACGAAACCAACCGCATCTCTATCGAACTCTGCTATCAAGACATTATCCTCTGGTAAGTTCTGAGCCACTTCCTCCGTTAATGTCACAGTGGGACCTCCACTCTCCTTCCATATCGTGTTGAAAAGATTAACCAAGAGTTTTGTATCCTGTTTCCGATTAAAACTTCTAATTTGCAACCCTCTAACTTTTATAAATTCTACCATAGGAAGTTTCAAGATGTCTAATTCCATATCTACATGCTTTTTCTTTGACGATTCCGAATCTACACGCTTTTTCTTTGACATTGTTCATTCCTTCCATTCTTTGATGAATAAACACTATCATAAAATATGACTTATACATTTTGAATTTTATGTGTCTCCTTAGAACTTTCAGGAAAATGTTTTACGACTTCCAATAGGCACCCAAAAGTTATTACAATGAAGTACAAGCGATTTTAAGTGCCCAAAGGGTTTTTCCTATGCTTATTCAAAGTACCTGAAGAAAATCCGCGCTACTTTGTAAAAATAAAAATTATAAAAAAAAGACCAACCCCGTTCCTTTTCCCTTTTCCCAGTTTTTTTCTATAGTCCTATTAGTTAGTTGGGTATTTAAAACAAGGTGGGGCAGTTTTCGTAATATATATCTTTAGTAGATATCGGAGGTATATTAAAGATATATATATATATAATATCTTAAAAGCCTAATTTTCCAGGATTCAGGATGCCATTCGGGTCTAGTAGGCGTTTAATCCGTTGAAGCAATTGAACGAAGTTCGGATCCGCGCGATCCAATACCCTTTTAGCAACCCAAGCTGGCATTTTATAAAGGATACCTCCAATATTCAAGACTGGGTATTTAAAACTAGATAGGACCGTTTTCGTAATTATTCCTATTAGGATCGAAAAAAAAATATTACATTAAATTAAATCTAATTTCTTTAGCGATCTTTTTACTCCAAAAGCTATAGAAAATGCGACTAAGGCAAAAATCACTAGAATTAAATCGAAACTTGGAATCAATTCATCTATGGACGGACAAAAGTTTGTATTACGATTAAGATAATATCCCGGCGCCCAAGAATAATCGAATGCATCGAAATAGACCCAAAAACCGCCCGTGGAACCTCCGCCCGTATAGAGATTGATACAATTTAAACTAATCTGGGGATTTTGGAAACCGAGTCCCGTGCCTTTGAGGACCCCGTCCACCCAGATATTGAAGGTATCAGATCCACAATCGAATTGGAGTCTGAAATGGTGCCACATTTCGTTGGTTAAATCGCAGATTTTATTAACAGAGCCAGTAACATATGCAAATAAAGCACCGGATATGTTGTAATAAAGATATATCCCATTAGATGCGCCATTATTAATATTCACTTGGTGCGAACATTCGGACCCTGTTTTATTGCCATAGAACCACCATTCCATTGTGCCCGTGGTTTGAGCAGAAAAAGTATTTAGTAAAACGGTATATCCATTCCCATGGGTATCAGGATTATTATCATACAGTGCTATAACATTTCGATGACCAGCCTTTTCGCCAATAACCTTGCCATCGGTATTGGTTGCATAATAGGGGCGGGTCCAGCCAGTGGGAATCCTACCAGCAGTATCGGAAGAAAAACTGTAAAGCCCGCAGTAATTCTTGGGACTCGGGGTGAAATCCATATTTCGATTAATGTAATAGCCGGGAGCCCAGGAATAATCGAATGCATCGAAATAGACCCAAAAACCGCCCGTGGAACCTCCGCCCGTATAGAGATTGATACAATTTAAACTAATCTGGGGATTTTGGAAACTGAGTCCCGTGCCTTTGAGGACCCCGTCCACCCAGATATTGAAGGTATCAGATCCACAATCGAATTGGAGTCTGAAATGGTGCCACATTTCGTTGGTTAAATCGCAGATTTTATTAACAGAGCCAGTAACATATGCAAATAAAGCACCGGATATGTTGTAATAAAGATATATCCCATTAGATGCGCCATTATTAATATTCACTTGGTGCGAACATTCGGACCCTGTTTTATTGCCATAGAACCACCATTCCATTGTGCCCGTGGTTTGAGCAGAAAAAGTATTTAGTAAAACGGTATATCCATTCCCATGGGTATCAGGATTATTATCATACAGTGCTATAACATTTCGATGACCAGCCTTTTCGCTAATAACCTTGCCATCGGTATTGGTTGCATAATAGGGGCGGGTCCAGCCTTGGGGCACAGTATCGTCCGTATCAGTCGTAAAACTATACACTCCGAGGTAATCAACTGAAATAGCATCAGAAAATGCCTCCAAAATGTTTCCTTGAGTAGAAAATTGCCTATTAACGTCAGGATCCCAATTATTTAAAGGCATTATCTGATTTAGTTGGCTTACCTGCTGATTGTTGCTATAAATACCGAATATTAATGTAAAATTTAGAACCGCCAAGAAAAATATACTATAAATCAATTTGTTTTTCATAAAGAATCTATTTAGAAAAAATATCATATAAATAAAGGGGGGGCAATTATAGTAATTCATAGATCGATTGAACAGGAGGAAAATCTTTCATTTTTTTTAGAATCCTAATTTTCCAGGATTTAAGATGCCATTCGGGTCTAAGAGACGTTTAATCCGTTGAAGCAATTCAACGAAATTCGGATCCGCACGATCCAATACCCTTTTAGCAACCCAAGCTGGCATTTTATACGGGATACCTCCGATGTCCAAGATCATCTCGACCAATTCTCTGCACATGTCTGTAACATTTTGAATATCTTGTTCGCTTGATTTATTGAAAGGAATTAGAAACCGCTGAACTCCGTAATGTCCGTATTTCATGGGTCTATGGAGTACTCCGGGAGTGCGCCCATATTTCTTATGGATTTCGAGTCCTTTAAGACATCCTTCTAACCATTTGGATAGCGGAACATAAGAGCCCACCCACGTAAGGCCGCCTTCTTTGAGTAAGCCTGGAATTTGGACGGGTAGATTCATGGGGTTCATTATTTCTTGACCCATTTCACCATATTCTTCCGGGCGCAAAAGGACGAGATTCGCATTTTCTTTCTGATTTGTATCATTCACTAATTTGACCAAGAATTTATATTTTGCTTTCAGTTCCTCTTCGGAAGCTGCTCCCAGGGTACAGAGATTTACGAAATACAATCCTTCATACTTCGGGGTCAGTCCCATCATATTGATTAAATCCTCTAATTTCTCCATCGGTAAGAGGCCTTGGCTCATGAATTTGTTCAATAATCCCCCGCCAATTTCTTGGCAAATCTGAAATTGGCAGAGTTTGAAGATTAAGGAATTATATATTTCTGCAGGATCGGTGGCGAAAATGACGCAATGAGATCGGAAAGGCGGTTTCGGCCAGAGCGAAATCCCACATTTCGTTACGATACCGGTTGTGCCTTGAAAGCCGATAAATAACCCCATCAGATCAGGCAGAGGATTGCGGGTGTTCCAATAAGGTGAAACTGCGCAAGATCCCACCCGAACCAATTCACCCGTAGGTAGGACTACCTCTAATCCATTGATGGATTCATTCATACTGCCATATTTATGGGAAAGATTGCCTAGCCCATGTAAGATGGCATTAGCCGTCACGGAAGAGAAGGGTGGCGCAAAGGGGAAGGAATACTCGAACTCGGTCAATTCCTCCTCGAAGAGTTTCCGTAAATGTCCGAAAGTGAACCCCGGTTCGACGACAATATACATATCTTTGCGATTGATTTCGATGATTTTTTTCATGCGTTTAAGATCCAATACAATACCGCCCTTCTGTGGAATGGTCAAGCCCCCCACATTCGAGCCCGCCACATAGGGCGTGATAGGAACCTTTAACCTATTTGCTAACTTCACGATCTCTTGCACTTGCTCCACGGTCTCTGGCATAACCACGTAATCGGGACTTGAAGGCAAATTCTCTGTCATATCCTGCGAATACACATATAGTTCCTCGGGGCGATTGGAGACGAAATCATCGCCCACAATGGCGCTTAATTTCTCCGTAATATCCATAATAAGACCCTGACCCTTAGACATTAAAATCGGTGATATCTGCCATGGACTCAATGATTTTGATCATTTCAGTGGTCGCTGGCATAAATCGCATCAACTTAGGAAGAGGTCCTTTGATTGTAATTTGCTTTCTCTGAACTGCATCCATAAAATTTAATTGTCCTTTAATTACTTGTAACCAAATCTCTTTTGGTCCCTCTAAATTAAATTCTGCATTCGGATTAAGCCCTTCCTTCAAATCCTCTGCTTTTCCATTATTGCCCCGCCAATTAAAAGCAATGTTTGCATCTGGAACATGCAGATTAAAGCTGGTGTTCATCCCTACGGCATATTCTAAATAGTCTTGATTCGTATTACATCGCTTTGCAAATTCTTCTGCCCATTCTTTTGATCCTAACTTTAACTTTTTCGGCATTAATTTTTTCGGCATTCATCATCACCAACAGATATGTATATTTATTTCATTTTTTTTGATTTTAAGAACTTACTTCAAGAACGATAAATCCACTTCGGTTCTCCGTTTGAAGCCTTCTTTTGGATATGGATGACCCGTTCGATAAAGTTTTTTCATATAAGCGCCAAGGGGCATTTCCCTCGGTTTGAAATGTTCCGGATCGCCAGGTTCAACAGTTATTTTCTCGTAGTCCCTGGTGCCTAACCCTATCTTTGCCCCTACCTTCAATTGAATTTCACTAGGTGTCCCCATCAAGGATGATCCCGTCGTGAATTTCTCATCGCCGGCTTTACTCACCCCGTATTCCTCTGCCTGCGAATTGGGGATTGCCGCCGTAGCAGTCGCCAGATCCACGCAGAGGGCATCGATCGCCACGGGGTCGAACGAAGCACAGACGCCTAAATTGGGCACCATCGGGACATCTGCCCATGGGACGCAATCGCACCAAGGCGCTATGTCGATCGCGAAATTGATGAACCCAACTTTTCCGGGTTCTTTTGTTTTCATGCATGCCATTGCCGAATCTGCAATAGCAGCACTGGTTACTTCAAAGTATCCATCAGGAATCGTGAAGACGCCGCAAGATAACGTTTTCAACATATGACACGTGCAACCTTTACATAGTTTCCGATTCCATTCAATAGTTTCCTCTGTAAGTCCAATAGCCTCTTCCGGACAGGCATTCTTACAATAAATCGCTTTTTTACATTTCAATCCTTTGCACAATTTGGGACGGAATATCGAATTCTGCAGCCCATATGTTGGATGCCCCCCCAGATGAAGGTTGTATTTCCCGCGCTTTGAGGCGCACCCGACCCCAATATTCTTGATTGCGCCCCCGATCGTGGCAATAGGATGCCCTTTAAAATGCGTTAGTACAATCATGGCATCCGCAGCGGCAATTTCACGTGCTACATACTGCTCCAATAGGATAAATCCGTCAGGCAGGTCGATTCGGACATCATCTGTTCCAATAGCGCCATCCGCAATGATAATAGGGCAGCCCATAGTTTCCGGAGAAAAGCCATTCATTGCTGCAGTGTAGAGATAATCTTTAGCGGTTACTCTATTGATATATTCATGATATGGTAGTGTTGTGGTATCTGTCACAAAGGGTTTTCCGCCAAGGGCTTTGATTTTATCCACAATGACACGAACCAATATAGGTCGGAGATAGGATGTATTGAAATACTCGCCCATATGAAGCTTAACTGCAACGCTATCTCCCTTATCAATGCATTTTTCAAAACCTGCTTGCTCAAACAGCCAAAGAGCTTTTGCTGCGAGGCTAGTTTCCAGGTTCATGGCACGTGGGTGCATAAAATAAACTTTCGAGGGCATTGCTGTCACTATTCCATTTATCATCGAAACTTAATTAAAAAGATACGATATTCTGTATAAATTGTTTTACTTAGGTGTTAATTTGTTTTTCAAATTAAGAATGAGTAATACGGGTTCTGAAAAAAATGGATGAATATGATGTGATTGTAATTGGGAGCGGTATAGGCGGATCCGCTTGTGGTGCACTTTTAGCTCATGCAGGGCTTAAGACTCTCTTACTAGAGAAGTTGAACCGGTTAGGAGGCGCCTGTAGTTCATATAAAAAACAAGGTTTCACAATTGACGTGGCCTGCCACTTTTTTTCGCAAACCATGAATGGCCGTTTCGGAAAAATTTTAGAGAAAATCGGGATGGCCTATAAAAAAGATGGCAAATTGGTGTCCGATTATTTACGTTTCAATAGCGATCTCGCTTCGAAGGGGCGGATCAAATTCAAAGGGCGACCCGGGTATTCCCAGATGGGGTTGTCTCTCCAATTGGCCCCGGGTGCGAAACCTAGAACGGAATCGACTGATGCGGTGGATAAAGAATCAGGGTTCAAGAAGAAAGAGCAGCAAGAGTTGATGACGGTTGTAGGGTCAATGCTGCAAATGTCGAAGAAAAAAATTCGAGAATTAGCGGATCGTGAGATTGATTTAAAATCTTGGGTCGATGAAATAACAAGTAATAAAAAGGTTCACGATTTTGTAGCGATGATGAGTGGAACTTTCTTTACCATTCCCCCAAGACTTTCAAGCGCCTCGGAATACATCATATGTATCCAGGAAGCCGTTTTTCAGAATGATACGGGATACCCAATTGGAGGCGCGATCGCCATTCCAAATGCTTTTGCCCAAGGAATTTTGAAGTATGGAGGTCAAGTCCGCACGAGTGCTGATGTTACTCAAATCCTGGTTGAAAATAATAAGACCGTGGGTGTGGTCGCCAATGGGGAAGAAATCCGAGGGAAAATTATTGTCAGTAATGTTGGCATAAAACAGACGGTTTTAAACCTGGTGGGTCCTAGTCATTTTGAAAAGGATTATGTGCAACGTGTTAAGGATTTAATGCCCTCTTATTCAGCGTTAGCCTTCAAATTTGCGTTGGATAAACCCCTTATCAAAGAAGACTTCTCCTTCGTGCAATTAACTCAAGGCGAGTTTGGCCCATTAGCCGATAAAGGCGATGAGGAGAAAGCGCCAATGGCGGCATCTTACCTGATGCCAATCCCTTCCAATATGGATCCTGGTACGGCGCCGCCGGGCAAACAACTGCTGATCATCGGCACTGCGGCACCGCCCTTCGTGAAAAATTGGAAACGATGGGCCGACATCTACTATAAGGACATCCTCACCTTTTACCCTGAACTGGAAAACGCATTGTTTGTCGATATTACAACTCCGGGTGACATCGAAAAGTACCTTGGAAAGCAGGGCGGTCCAGTTGAAGGTACGGCGCTGACCCCTGCCCAATCTGGCAAAAACCGCATTTCCTCCGAGCTGCCGCTCGAGGGCCTCTATGTTGTAGGCGATACGGCGGGAACGGATACACATGGGGTGGGAACCCAACTCGCAGCGGATAGTGCTATCAAAGGCGCCGATTTGATTCTCGAAAAATATCGGAATCTACTTAAGGTTCTTTCTATATAATCCTTTTAAGTATATAATCCCATATTACAAAGTATATTAAATGGGCACAGGACCTCTTCAAGAGGGGGTTGGCAATAGTGTATCAGGAGATAAGATCATCGGAATTTTTAAGTAGATGCAAAAAAACGCTTGTTTTCCTATCCTTTTTCTTGCTACTTCTTTCTTGGTTTCTCCCAATTTCAATGATGAATCCTGTCCCCCTTAATCCTGTACATTCTGGCCAATTAGTACCACTCTCTGAAACTCCCGTTTATCTAAAGTCAGAAGTTATCAGCGCAAATATTTCAGACATCGTACGAGAACGAACGGAATATGTTTTGCAGAATAGCGAAAATATGAGCATAAACCTTTCTATCGCATTGCCATTTAGTTCAGGGGATATTTATGGTTATCAGTTACCGGCAAATGTTACGTTAACCATAAATGGGAGTTTAGGCGCCTATATATGGAGCACATTCAATTATACTGATAGTCATGGCTATAATCGCACATGCTATGCCATCGTTTTTAATCTTACCTTCGTAGCTTTTGAAGAAAAAATAATTGTGGCTAATTATTCAAGGGTTTTTTGGGCCTCGACTGGCTTGCGAGTGTATAATTACATTACCGAAACAGCCGGGTTTTGGAATAGATCGATTGAACAGGCTCAGTTCAATTATAGATTAGATAGCTGGATTGGGTCCATTTCAATATCTGGTCTGGAAGGTTATTCGAGCCACCGAGAAAGAACTGATCTAATTATAAATAAAGAATTCTACGATTGGAGTCCCACAGAAAACATAAGAATTACCTTCGATTTAGGAGGATCTCCAAATAATCCTTTTTCTTGGTTTATTATCGTCATCCTGTTATATGCTCTAATTGTAATTACAACTCTATACTTAAATATAAGGAGAAGAAAAAAGACTTCTCATAAATCCTCTATAATGCTTTTTCTAATTCGCTCTTCATTTCATCGGATTAAAGGTCCTTATTTATTTCAATAAAATCACAATTTAATTATGAATGCAGAAGCTAATCTTATTTCTCCTACCGATATTACATAAATAGAAGAATTCTCTTATTTTAATAATGAAAATCTGAATGCTAATATTTTATCCTAAGTTCCGGGAAATGCAGATTCAAACAAGATTCCTCTCGATGAGAGATGGGTTTTGAAGTGATTTCTAAATGAAATTCACTCTGGATGTTATGTGACCAGCATGAATGTTTATAACTATCTTATAAAATAATTAACTAGTTGAGGATCCTGATGAGATGACAATTTTGAAAATGAATGTGAATCTTGAAGACGTGATTGATAAAATTATCAGCGCAACCAAAAAGAGCAAGAAAGACATACTGAAACAGATTGAAATGAAAAAAGAAGATTTAGGCGGGCTGATAACGGATGAAGGAGCTGCCTGCATTGTTGCAAAAGAACTCGGTGTTGAAATTTTTGAACCCATATCCTATAAACGGAAACGTGCTCAGATAAAGGATTTAACGGTTGGTATGAATGCTGTTTCAATAATAGGACGTATTATAGCTATCCTTCCGGTGCGTGAATTTACCACGAAAAAGGGGCAGAAGGGCACCGTTGCCAAATTCGTGCTTCAAGATCCTTCAGATCAAATTCAAGTTGTCCTCTGGAATGATCAAACGCATTTAATCTCTCAGGACAAAATTAAAGAAAACGACTTAATTGAGATTAAAAATGCCTACGTTAAAGCCGGCATTGGTACTCAATTGGAGCTGCATTTGAACCGGCAGGGCGTCATCACGCCAAATCCTAACGAGGTTGATCCCAGTGAATTTAATAAGTTACCACCAAAGAGCAGCCCCTTAAAAATCAATGAGCTCAAAGAGGGTATGCGAAATATTGATATTATTGGACGAGTCCAATGGAAATCCCCTATTTCTACCTTTCAAAAGCAAAATAGCAGTAGTCAAGTAGCGAGTCTTAGAATTGCCGACGAAACAGGTGTTATACGAGTTGCACTCTGGGGCAATCATGCACCATTCGTTGATCAGGTTGATACGAATGATGCCGTGCACATTTTAAATGGTTATACTCGCCAAACTCAAGATGGTTCCACCGAGCTTCATGTTAGTGATGGGTCTAAAATTCAGAAAGAGACTTCCACCACCATGGAGGTTTCAGCGGCACCGCCAACACCGCCCGCTGCCCGAAACTTGGCCGAAGTAAAAATTAGCGATTTGACAACGCAACGGAAAAATATCAAAGTCACTGGAAAAATAATTAAAAAGGACACGCCACATGAGGTAACGTTTAAAGCGGATAATTCCGCTCATCAAGTTTGCGATGTTGTGATTGCCGATGAAACAGGCTCCATCTCGCTTTCCATTTGGGATGACGATATATCGAAAATTCAAGAGAATAAAACGTATTGCATAGAAAATGGGTATGTTTCTACCTTTCGGGATACGTTAAAATTAAATGTAGGAAAATTTGGAAAAATTATAGAAAATCCTACCGAAATAGATAATAGTAATACAGAAAACAATCTTTCCGAAAAAAAAATGATACCGCAACGAAAAAATCTTTCTGAGATAGCGGAATATGAGACTATCCAAGTTTTGGGTAATATTGTAGCTATCCCTGACCAAAATCCTATTTATGAGAGTTGTCCAACCTGTTCTAAAAAAGTGACGTCGAACGAGGGATCTTGGGAGTGCATCAATTGCGGAAAGATAAAAGCACCTATCCCTCGCATGCTTTGGTCTTTTACGCTTGATGATGGAACTTCCCATATCCGCGTTACTGTCATGGATAAAGTCGCTGAAAAATTAATTAATATGACCATCGCTGAAGCCCAAAAAATGATTGAGGAAACACTCAGCGAGCAATATCCCCTCATTTCTAAATCTAAAGAGCTATTAGGTAAGATTATTTTAGTTTCTGGATCCGTCCGACTTAATTCCTATAAGTCAGGTTTTAAGCTCATGGCAAGTGATGTTTCTTTTCCGGATCCTCGTGAAGAATTATCAAACCTACTTACCCGCGTGGAAAATTTGTTCACTCAGCCCTAATTCTGCTATATCTGAGAATATAAGTATAATTCGCAACATTATTAGTCCTTGCTAATTTTTCTAACAAATTTTTATTCGTTTGACTCTAATTTCCTTCGTCTTTTAGTGCTCTTTTTGCAATCCTCTCCTTTTTCTGTGTTAAGAAGTCCTAAAATGATACCATATTTCGACATGTCAAAAAAATCTGAATAGTTTTCTAACTCAATATTTTTAAATACTTCATGAAAGTTAAAAAATATACATCTAAAATCAAATCTTTTCACTTTAATAATAATCTATTATTAATTATTTTTATTAATGAACTGGAATTCAGCCAGTAGAAGGGCATCATATGAGTGGAAATGGTGAGGAAAAGAAAGAGATACCAAAAACTGAAGTTTCTGAAGAGGAGCAGCGAAAGAAACTCGAGGCTGAACGTAAAGATCTAGAAGAAATGCGGAAAAAGATTCTGCATGAAGCTGAAGAGTATGAGACCGCAGGTGACTTTGGAAACGCAGGCAATTCGTACCAGAAAGCGACAGATATTTCAAGCAAACTCGGTGAAAAAGATCGCTCAAAGGTTTTTTCTGAAAAAGTAAAAGAAATGCGAAAAAGAGAAATTGACGCGCGTAAATCTGAAGAACTCGAAAAGCGGAAGGAGGATGTCGAGGCAGAACGTGATCGCCTGACAGAAGCGGCGGAAACTGCCTATGGTGATGGTCGTTTCGATGATGCATTACAGAGCTACCAGCAAGCCCTTGATCTCGCAAAACAAATTAGCGACGATGAATTCATTCAACAATACACACCCATCGTAAAAGAAATCAGAGAAAAGAAAGCCGAACTCGTCAGAAGGTTTGAATCTGAAAAAGAAGTCAAAAAGCTAGAACAAGACCGGCGTGAAATTTTGCGCCGTGCTGAAGAAGCCGTTGCTAAAGAGAATTATATCGTTGCTAGCAAATTGTATAATGAAGCGACTGCCCTGTCCGAGAAAATGGGCCAGAAAGAACGGTCCGAAATGTTCGGGGCTCGTGCTAAAGAGATGCAAGAAATCGCGGAGGATATCAAGAAAAGGGAGGAGGAAGAAAAAGCACGGGCTGAAATGGAACGAAAACGGATCGATGTTGAAGATCACCGTGCCAAATCACTAGCTGCAGCTGAAGCCTCGCTCGAAAGGGGTGATTTCAAAGTAGCTGCCACTTTTTACGAAACTGCTGCGAAACTCTCTCTTGATTTGGGTGAAAAAGAGGTCGCAACAGGATTTACTGCCCAAGCACGAGATATCCGTGAAAAAGAACCTGAGCTCCGAAAAGAGTTTAGGGAAGAAAAACGGCGTGTCAAAATTAGGAAGATGCAAGAAAACATCTTGAGCCGTGCAGATTCTCTCTTAGAACGAGAACTGTTTCTGGATGCCAGCAGAATCTATGTTCGTGCGGCTGAACTCTCAAAAGATGCCGGCGAGAAAGATCGTGCAAAAGAATTTGATTTAAGGGCGGATGAATGCCGGAAGAAAGAAAAAGAGAAACGTGATGAGTTATTAGATCGTGCTGCCAAGGCAATTCGGGCTGTAATCACCCTTCGGTTAATGGAACCTGCTGTCGCTTCGAGTGTTTTCTCATGGGAAGAGCTCACCACTATTGTCAAAATATGGGATATTGGGGCCATGACCTTACATTTCAAAGAAGGGGAAGCTACCATTACCCGTGGTGAGGCCGCAAAATATGATGTGCTCCTCGAAGGCACCAGCGAGAACGTGATGAATTATTGTTCAGGAAAATATGGTCACCGGACCTTCGCCAAATGGATCGGAAAGGTTCGAACGCGCGGTCCTAAAAATGATCGAGAGAAACTAGAATCCATTTTGTGCCTTCCAAGCCTCGAAAAAGAAGTAGAAACTCAATATGTGCATTCTACCCTCTTTATTGCTGCGATGGCCGGCATTCTTGTATTAATTGTATTCCTTATTCTACATCCTGGCCCAGTAAGTGATTTCATTGTCAATGGATTTAAACAAATCGCAGATCTCTTAGGCGCTATGGGCGGATCCAGCCTTAGTCCCTTAATCTCAGGCCTTGTTTCCTTCCTAGGCTCGATCCAACCTTGGATGATCATCTTTTTCCTCTATTGTCCTGGCGTCCTCCTATTCTCAATTCTGATTCCCTACTATGGGGTTCAACGCATTCTATTTGAAGGTGAAAAGAAACGGAAGACGAAAGAGACAAAGCGGGTTATCCGAGGCGCAATCGTTTCTCAGGCAGAGAAAGCCTACAAGGATGGTCGATTTATTGATGCCTCGAGGCTGTGGCAGAAAGCAGCTTTACTCTCAGTAGAGTTAGCGGATGAAGATCGCGCGGCAGAATACGCCGTCCGTGCAAATGCTCTCACCGGAAAAACGACTGAACTGAAGAAAAAGTGGAAAGTTGAGAAGAAAACTGAACTGGAATCCCGAATGCGGAAGGAAATGACCTCCCGAAGATCAACTCTGGAAACTGAGCGCAAGAAGATCCTCGATGAGGGTGCTGCCGCGGAGGACCAAGGCAATCTCTTGGAGGCATCCCGGAATTATAAACTCGCCAGCAAACTGTCGTTAGAAATCGGTGAAAAAGAAAAGGCGCGTGAATTCAGCGAAAAATCGAAGGAATCAAAGCGTCGTGAGGCTGATCTGCGCCGGCGCCGCAAGACTGAAGTTGAACGCATCCGCGAAGGTGAAAAAAATGAAGCTCTCGAAACTCAAATGAAAGAAGCGATGGAAATTGCAGAGGTCGCCCTCAGCGAAGAGCGCTGGGAGGATGCCGCCAAATATTATCTGATGGTGGTGAAATTCGCGACCGACGCCGGTGACAAGGAACGCGCAAAAGCCTTCCAAGTGAAAGTCGATGAAATTCAAAAGAAATCCGAACTAGAGGGCAAACGTGATAGACTTGAAGAAAAACGCCGGCAAGTAATCATCGATGCGGAGGCCGCGACTGCTGATGGCGATCTGAATAAAGCTGCCGACCTCTACGATGAATCGGCTCACTTATCTCTCGATCTCGGCGAAAAAGATGTGTCCGAAGGCTTCAAAGCCACTGCCGCCGAGCTGCGCAAACGCCGTTAAACTTTTTCTCTTTTTTTGTTTTTTTTGATATTTTTTATTTTTTGTAAGAAGATAGAGACGATAGATTCAACTTTATAAAACGATTATTCCAAAACTTCAAAGGGGATTGAGGGATGAATTATGATCTACCTCCAAATCGGGACGAGATCCTTGCATATGAAGCCCATTTATTGATTCGAACCTTTGGAGCAATATCCATTAATAATTCAATTACTCAAATGCAAATAAAAATCGCACCTTATGAAGAATTCGGAACGCTCTATATTAATTTTGGTAATTATCCTCAAAGCCCTCCTATACTTGGGTTGTCGGAGGATATTAGACCTTTTTTTAGCCTATCCTTTGCCCTTGAATCTGTAAAGAATTGGGATATGAAAAATGCACCGCATATAAAGGATATAGTTAATGAATTTCTCCAAAAATTAAATAATTCCCGCATAACAGAACCGCAACTGACGGTTTTAACTGAGAATGAAAATTCCCGTATAACAGGACCACAACTAACGATTTCAACTGAGAATGAGATTTTGGATCGGTTAGAAAAATCGATTAAATTATTTTTTCAGCAACGCATGAACATGACAATAAGGACGTCTGTTTTTTATTGTGAAACGGAAGAGGAATTTCGATTGATATGCCAAGAAACGGGACCTAATGAGTCACTAGAGAAAGAGAGACCAACATATGTAAATGAGTTTACGTCGGGTATACATATTTCTGGGAAAGGAGTTTTCATTAACAAGGCTAGGATTCGAAACTATTCATTGGACACATATAGTCATTATTTTTCCGAGACCTCGACCGTTTTAGTCCATGAATTAATTGGTCATGCGTATCTTCATGAAAATACTGCGTTTTGTAAATTGATCACCGGTCCTATCACAATGGATCTTTCTCTTTTAGCAAAAAATCCGTCCATTAGAATGCAGGCGCGTGAATTACTTTATAAAGTAGCAAAATTCACGCAAGAGGGATGGCCAGAGTGGATTAGATGGTTTTTTGATACCCAATATGATGATCTTGACCTCCAAAGTTATGTCTTATCAAAAAACGAACGGCAAAAATCAGCATATTACGATCTAAAGACTTTTACTGGATTTGTTCAGGCTTTTTTGATATTTGTTGATACGGGTCATTTTGACTTTGAACCCTTCATACCACCCTTTTCCTTCGAAGAAATGCGAATCAAATTGAAACAAGACAACATCTCATTGGACATGATACGATCTGATTTTGAAATTATTATCCACTTGTTAAAGACCCTATTACAGGATTTTTCTGATTTTTCCGAGGCAAATTCTACAACAATTATGAATGCAATTCTGACCCTATCCGAGTTACAGATAAAATATAAGTTCACTTGCCCCATTCTTATCTATAGTGTAGGATTTTTGATCTTAAAGCAAGTAATGGAGAAGTTTAGCCCCTTATGTATACCTGAACTATTAAAAATAGTGTTATCTACGCATGCACAACCCGATTTAAGTTCCATCCTAACTTACTATGGCGGAAAAGTTAAAAATTGGCCTGATGTTAAACTTGCCCTCCTCTTGGCGATCCCCGTAACTCCATCAATGCGGATTGATGTTCAAGATTGCAAAATGGTTGTGGAAAAATATTTGCTTTGATTTAATAATTTTAAGTCCTCTTATTGAGCCTCTTGGTTCTCCATATAACCTAATTTCCTTAGTTCAGGTCGAGTTAGCCCTATTCTCCCATTTGGACCGATGCTCGTGGATACTTTATTTCCTTTAAATTCCAATACCACAGGATCTCCTGCCTTTAACTTCATTTTCGTCAGCATTTCTTCAGGGATGTACGTATTCATGCCCGAATCATCAAAATCCCCCTCATACTCCGCCATTTTATGGATTTTCGGGTTCTTAATCATGAGTCCTTTTATTTTCAAGTTTATACCTCTATGATAATAATTGAGGTATACCTCTTATTAGAGGAATTTAAATCAATGGGAAAATGACCCGGTTTCTTTTTCTTCTTACGAGATACTCGGATGAGGCGTTTAAATATTCTTAAAAATAGTTAGAACTACCCCTACTTTTTATTGAATCTGTTATTTCATTAAAAAAAGAGAATATTAAAGGAATTTATTTATTCCCGGGACTCGGCGACTTTCAGGACTTCCTCGGTCTCTTCATCCACGGTGACAGAAACGATCTTCTTGAAGGTAATTCCCCGAAACGTCGGGATGTCCTTCGTATACTTCAAGACCCGCACGCTGACCTCTTCAGGCCCTCGACCGTACCGGGAGCGCGTCCGCGTGGATTGGTAAGTTTCCGTGCTCATTTCGGGCTTAACTCCTTCCAGCTCCGGAAAATTCGCCAACACGTCCTTCGTGACTTTCTCCGTAATTCGAGCTACTTTCTCCTTATCTTTCTCTTTTCCTTTGTCTTTTCCTTTCGACATGGTTCCTCAACCTCATCCAATAAATCGTTCCTTATTAATCCTACGGTAACCCCACGGAGGGATCACCGTACAGCAGAAATTCGAGCATAGTCTTGAGATCCTCTCTATTGAATGGACGTTCTGTGCCAACATAGCGCTGTTTCGCCATTTGAAAGGCGGTTCCGACATCATAATTGCGTTTCACGAAGTCAAAGAAGTATTTTGCCAATACATCCGCCCACCGCGGATATGATTTACGGGGTTCTCCATATGCGACGGCAGTTGAGCCAATAAAACATAGGGCACCCTTACTTAAAAAGCAAAGCGCATTGGATGTCTCCGGAACTTTACCAATGGTGTAAGCGCCGAAGCATGCCTCGGTGAAAATGATCGTATTCTGCACGCTTGCCTGTTTCACGACCTCCGGCTTTAGAATGTCGGGATAGACTATCAAAAGACACTCCTCGCCTTCAATCTTCGTCGTGGATACGACTTCCCCTGACCATTCACTGTTTTCGTCCGCGCCGTGGACATTGAAATACAATAGTTTTCGTCCGCTCAGCGTGTTCGGGTCGATTACTTTCTTTATCAAGGCACTCACATGCTTGATAATGGCTTGTGTCACTTTATCCGACCGCTGGGTCTGCCACTGGGTGGGTTTAATGATACCCAAGTTGATATGATCCGGAACTTTATTGCCTAAGCCGCAATCCGGTGTTAAAATTAATTCTGTCTGTTCTTTTATAGCCTTATAGAGGTTTGTCGAGACAGGCTCCCAGGATTGCGCGGCAAGTCCGGTAACATCTATATTTTTCTTTGTAACGCCCTTGAAATAATTGATGGCGGTTTGAATTTGGGTGAGCAAGAGGCTCGGGTCCGTGACTGCTCCGTCTGGCATTCGTCCGAGTGAGAGATCAGGTGTTCTGAATTCGTCCTGATATGTATCAGCGTAGACGGCATCGCTATAGAGTTTCTGATTGGGGTTCGTCGGATCGGGTAACTGGGGGAACGGGATAATGCGCTCGCCACCTACGATGAGGAGGTACTGCGAATCATATTGCTTGCTCAGCTGCTCAATGAACTTGGCCGTTGTATCGGGATTCTTGTCCTTTACAGGTTCTAATTGGTGTTTCTGCGTTGATGTCTTATCATCGATATATATAATTTGGGTTTCCTGGCGAGAGGCTTCCTTCAGCTGCTCGAGCGCCTTGTTGATCTTCTCAAATCCATCTTTGCCATAGACGCTGGTCAAATTTGCCTTGTGTGAGAGAATTATTTTTTCCATCTTAATCCCTTTGAATCAGTTTGTAGTACTTGACATAGTCATACATGCTTATAACCTCATTTATCTCGTTAGGCGGGGGTACAGAAGGTTTTAGGAAAGGGGGGCAGCGGGCAATATCATGCGGCTTTGTCCTTACCGAGCGCGAGAAAGGCGGGATCCTTGGCAATGAGGGAGAGCGGGAGCCGGATGGCAATAGCGATGAACGGCACTACCAGAAAGGCGGTCAATCCTAAAACGGTATAATCTGACAGTAAGGCGGCGAACGGTCCACCTGTTAGCGCAATAGCATTTCCAATGAAGATGCAGAGCCCCATGGCGGTTCCATGGCGCGAAGCGGGCGCATTTTCCATGACCAGCACATAAATAGCCGCGAATTCTCCTAAGCTGAAAAATCCCAACGCCGCCGATAGGGGATACAAATACTGGAAGGGTAGGGTCAATGAGCTGATCGTAAGCAGAATCACCGAACTAAGACCCCCTATGACAGCCATTATGAGAGCTTTTTTTCGACCGAACTTATCAGCATAGTAGCCGAAAAACAGAATTCCGAGGATTCCCGCGAAAGCACTTACCGCACGGAAGATCGCCGCTTCGGTCGAGCTGATTCCAAAAACTTCCTTCACGTAATAGGGCAACCAGTCATCTATAATCCAAAGCGTGAAGAGGTCTAATGCGCAAAACAGCAGCGCTATCACCAGAAATCTGTTTTTCAAGATACTTTTAATAGTCGCAAAGGTCGAGATAGTGTCTGCTTTAATTTCCCCAGGTTTCTTTGCCAGCGGGGACTCTTCAAGCCAGAAATAGTTAATCACCGCAACTCCTACAATAGGCGGGACAAGGACTAGAAAGCTGAGTTGCCAGGATTCTGAGGCATCATAAACAGTCCCGGATACGAGCCAGCCGATAATTGCGCCGAAAATCCCCCCTGCAACAAAACGCCCTACCGCTTTGGAGCGTGTGCTCACCTCATTCAAATCAGCGAGTAATGCGACCGCCACCGGGAAAAAGCCCCCGACTGCAAGACCCTGAAAGAAACGGATATACACGAAGGTATAAATACTAGTCAGATAGAAGAGCCCCGTTGGAATGCTAAACAAGAGCAACGAAAAATAAATGATTTTCTTACGCCCAATTTTATCTGACCAGATCCCTAACAATAACGCCGTAATTATATAGCCAACCCAGAACGTCAAATCGACGATTAAGCTGACCTGCCAGCGCTTCTCAAGCCCCAGTGACGCCTGCATCTCATTCTTGACGATATCGCTCACTTGACGGCCCGCGGCAGTGATTAGCCAGCCCATAAAGGTTGCCAAGAGTGTATGTTTGGTGCTCATGCACTATCAGGTCCGCTTTAATAAAAATCTCAAGCACTCTTTTTAGAAGAATAAAGGTTTTTTTTCCCTTAAAAATAGTTTCGATTTGAAAGTGGAAGCGCTATCCCTCTTCTTGGTCAAATGAGATGGATATAAGGCGGAATATCACTTATTTCGAGTAGATGGGCGGCACTCGGAGTGCCTGTGGGCGTTTTGACCACTTGCAGATACTTTAGGGTAGGCGACTCTTCTTGGGTCTTTACCCAGACCCGAATTATCCCCGCTGCATAATATTCCATTCTATTCACAAAAAAGGATGAATGCATCGAGGGATTCATGGTTGATAATGCAATATCTCCATGTTTTTGGATGATGGTTAATACACCTTTAGTAAATTCCAAGATTTGTTCTTCGGTCAGGTTCAAATCCAACAAATCGGATAGATCAACACCATAATAATTATGTTCCCCCTTTACGACCAGAAGCCTCTCAAAAAGAATATTCATATTTTTCAGGGCTTCTGTAGACCATGGAAATCGTTTAAACAGGGTTTTTTTCGTGTCATCTTCGAGCATCAGAGACTGATTGAAATAGTCATAGATGACCATTTGGCCTTGAGTTATTTGATCTTCAAGGGTTATATTCTTCTTTTGGAGCACTTTATTCATCTGAAACGCCTTCTCAAAAATATTAGGGAGTTGATTAAATGCCGCTTTTGGGGAAACGAATCTACACGCTCTTTGGTGTACTATTCCGTCAATGAAAAAATTGACATAAATCTTCAGAACATCGCTGGGTGAAAAAATATTATCAACCTCTAATAGCCAATCTGTCCCGAAGGGGAGCCCTTGGGTTAAGTAATCCAATTCCGCAATTTCAAAAAGCGCATTACTTTGACTCGAAGGTTGTTGTTGCAATGCCTGTTGATGTAACAAATAATCATTTAATATAAATCCCTCTTTTGTGATGTGAAATCCAATTTCCGTGGACGGGTGGTCTGAAAGGATCATCTTCTCGATGAGCAGTCGATAATGGGTCTGCTGATTCACGATTTCCTTCCGAAATCGAATGACGGCATCTGCAGACGATTTTAAGGTGAGTAGGGCATCTGGTGAAATAATAGGCGTCTTTAAGACGTAAAAGTAACTCGCCTCATCTTTATATCTTATGATATTTATTCCCAACTGGTTGATCAACTGCGCTTCAATAGAGAGCCCTTTTGCCAGCTTGAGCAGTTCGGTGAAATTGTCAAAAAACACAATATTCATATTTGACGAGATCGCCTTTTGTTCGCCAAGTATTTCTTCATATATCTCTCTCACTTCCATGTCACCCAGGACCTCTTTACCCCCAAGATGATTTTTGATAATACTATAGCCATCAATCAACCGAAATGTTTTAAACCGGTTCAGGTCCCACCCAAAATTCAGGAATTGTTGTTTTACCTGATCAATCGGACGTTCCAACGCAAAATATGCACATTTCAAATCATTTTTCAGTGCCTCCCAAAGCAATCTCAAACCAAATACGGTCATCCCTGTCCCCGACTCTCCCACCAGTAAAATAGTTGAAGGATGCGAAAATCCACCCCCAATATAGTCATCAAAGCCTAAGATCCCGGTTTTAATCCGCTTGACTTCTCTTGCAACTTCGCTTTGCTTTGCTAATGGCTTTAAAATTTTAATGCCCCCAATAATTCCCAGATCCCTCATTTTCTTTATTCGAATTCCCACTGCCTGGGGCGTTAACTCCGCTTTTTCGGAGATGCTCTTATTAGAGGCCCGCGGATCTCTCTCTAGTTCCTGTAAAATTTTTCGATCTATTTCATCTACATCCATTCTACTAACCCTCAAGAGATCTATTTTCTTTCAAAAAGTAATTAAACTTTTTCTTTTTTTAAAAGTCTATTTCATTTTGAAAACCAGCCCGCCCTTTTTCTTAATCCTCTTTTGAAAAGTGATCCGCCTTTTTCTAATAGCAACTTTTAGCTAAAGCTTTATATATAATCCTAATTAACTTGATATCACTTGAGTCTAATAACTCAAAAATTAGAAAAATTAATAAGTTGTAAAATTGAATATTGTTTTGGGAATTTCTCGGATTGGATCTGGGAAAAAAAACCGTGCTATCCAGAAAAATGCCCATTGTGAACTGGAACTGGGAGAAAATGATACAGATCCAGCGATGGAAGAGTGAAAGATGCATTCTATCTATTTTTGTTTTTCATTTTGTTATTCCCTCCTCCCCTCCCCCTTTTCACATTGTATAGAATGCATCCACTATACTTCCATCGGGCTGGTCCCCTCTTAATCTTTTTAGAAGCTTTCCTAATTAATTAGAACTTAGTTTATTTTTTTGGTTTTTATCGCTAGAAGAAGCGAATAAGGTTTTTATAATTTATAGCCATAGTTTAGGTAACGCAAAAAATGAGGTAAAAGAAGAAGATAAGAAGAGGTAAGGTGAAAAGAAAAATGGCGAAAGCAGCAACACCGGCGAAGACGACCGCGCCAGCAAAGGCAGCCGCGCCGGTGAAAGCAGCAGCACTGGCAAAGGTAGCGATCATTCATAGAGATAAAGTTCCTGGGCTTCCATCGAAATATACACCTGAAGAATTCAAAGTTGTTGTCGACATGGTTGAGGAGATGTTCAAGCTTCTCGGAGGCATTGAAAAATTCATTAAGCCCGGCGAAACGGTAGTCTTGAAACCGAATGCTTGCACCTATTTCGGGTCCGTAATGAAGGATAAAGACGGGAAGGAAGTCATGAATTTACAAGCGGCAGCGAATACCGATGCCCGAGTGCTCGCAGCAATCACAAAATTGGCCTTAGAAAAGGCGAAGGCGAAGGAAGTAATCACGGCGGAAACATGTGCCTTTGATTTTCATCCAAATTGGCAAGCCAAAAAAACCTTAGAAGTATCGGGGATTAAGGCCGCAGTGGAAGCAGTCGGAGGCAAAGCCCTCGATTTTAATGATGCCGAACGCGTCTCGATAAAAATGAAACAACCCTCCTTGGCAATTGATGAAATTAAAGTACCACAGCTTTTAACTCGGAAGGATGTTGCGTTTATTAATGTCCCTGCAATGAAAACTCACACGTTTGAAACAGTAACCCTGGGATTCAAGAATTACCAAGGTATCTTCAAATGGGAAGATAAGATGATTGCGCACGATGGGAAGCTCTCACTGAAATTTGTGGACATTGCGAAAGCAGTACCGCCACGCTTGACCGTCATTACTGGAATTTGGGCAGTTCAAGGACAGGGCCCCATCCCTATGAGAGGGCATGACTATATGACAATCCAAGACATGAACACAATTATTGCAGGTGATAACATTGTTGCCACTGATGCGACTTGTGCGCGTGTAATGGGCATCGACCCCATGATGGTTCGCACGATTCGCACTGGTGCCGCAGCCGGTATAGGTCCTATCGATGCGAAGGATATTGAGATTGTGGGAACCCCAATTGAAAAGGCGAAACGCGATTTCATAAAGGCTTCTGGAGAACCCGAAGGCATTTACCCGAATACACGTGTATTAACGGGGTCCGCCTGCTATGTTTGTAAAGCATTGGCACGAGCGATGTTAGATGGGTTAGCTTTTACATTGAAAGATTTCAAAGCAGATCCTGTTATCTTCATCTTAGGGAAGAATAATTATATTCCCGCGGATATTGCGGGCTCGGACAAGGAAGTCTGGGTCATTGGAGACTGCGCCGAAGAATACAAAGAAATTACCTCCAATGTGCATTTCTATCCAGGCTGTTGCCCAATGGACGCAAATGTGAACCTTCCAGGTACTATCATTAATAAATGGAAAGCTCTGAAAGAGAAAAAAGCCTAAATTCTTTTCTTTTTTTCCTTTTTTATAATTTGGATTATCCTCTATTTTTGTAGACGTGTTTTTATTACCTAAAAGGTCGTCGATCACGGCGCAATTTCATGAGAAGCGGTGAAAATCCCACCCGACTCACGAAATGGGTGAGCGAGCTATGGATGTAATCCAAATCCGTCTCAAAAAGGCGGGCCCGCGCATCGGCTTCGATTAGGACGGAGGGCACACCGTATTCGGCATTCTTATTGGACAGAGGCAGAACGAGAGCCGCAATTTGGTTGGCATATTTCACGGGATTCGTGGGCGCAAGAAATTCTATTTTCGTTGGGAGATCGAATTGCACGGCTTTGAGATAAAGCGAATAGATCATGTCATTCCAATCTTTCTTCATAAAATCTTTGAGAATCGGTGATTTGGTGGTGGATTCTGCGTATTTAAAGGTAAAGCTTCTCTCGCCGGGATTTAAGAACCGGAAGAGAAAGCTAGCGTCTCGGGTTTGCTGGATGATGGGCCGATAATCTAAGTCCCGAAGTTTCTGAAGATCGGGGATTTTACTCATGAGAATAGGCAGGACTCTTCCGAGAATGCTCATAAACCGCGTGGAACGCGTATCCTTGATTACACCTGCGAGAAAGATATTTTTATCGAGGCATTTCTGGTAGAGAGCTTCATACATCTCAATAAGTTTAAAATATTTCTGACTCAAAGTGGAGGAAGTGGGGGGTTTATCCAGCGTCAAGGGTAGAATTGAGCCATCGAGCAGGATAACATCAGGGGTACGGTCTGTCATTTCGATAGCCAGCTGAATTTCATCCTGCAGACGCTCCAAAGAGATTAAAATATCTACTTCTGGCGGGGTAAATAAATCAAAGTTGTAGATCAAGCGGGGGCTTGGAGTGGCATTTGGGTAGTATTGGACTTCGGGTTTTTCTTTCTTGAACTTGAAGAGAACTGCGACAGCCCTGGATAATAGCAGATCGACTCCATGAAGTGATTTCGAAATAATGCTCCCATCGATGCCGATGATCTGCATGCCTAACAGGTCCAAAGATTTGACTTCATACGCGAATTTCGGTTCAATGATGTCCTGATACAGAGCAGGGTTAGGGATGAGTTCCAGATTTAATTGATCACGGATTTGAAGGAAAATATTCGTTAGGTCATTCCGGCTGTTTTCCAGTGCGATAATTTTATCTGCGATCGTTTTAACTATGGTATCAAATTCCCCAAGATTCAAACTAATCATCAGCTTTAATTCTTATTTTGACTAAAAAAATCCCCGATTTTACGTTTCAAGCATTTTGCTCCCTTTGCGCATGGTTTCGATATCTAGCCGTTTTACCCAGTACATATAGACGGGGACAATGCAGCCACAGGTGTGGCAGTCGACTGGACCCATGACACATGGGCGCTTGCGACTCATATCTGGGTAATAGGATTGCACCAGCCCCTCATGGAAAATACAGTCTCGAATATGTTTCTTGGTTTTGTATAAATCGACCATGCGGCGTGAGATTAAGATGAAATCCCCATATTCATCGATTGCATGGTAGAGGCTCTTGATGGTATAATTTAATTGTTGATCCTTGAGGAAGAGAGAGTCTTGCAATTGGCCGGTATACAATAAGAAGAAGATGCCTTTCACGTTGGCTTTCAGGCAAGCGTCGATGGTAGGGAAAATTTCCTTGTAGTTAGACGTGCTTAATGCCATTGAGATAGCAATTCGCTTATCATCTTGGATATTCTGCATAATTTTTTGGTAGCATTTTGCCCCTCGAATGCGATTATGCGTTGCCTCCGTTCCGTCGATTGAAACCCAAATGACGCAGCGCATGTGTTGAGGAATTTTATTGATCCCGTTCGTGGCTACTTGGATGGAATCAAAGGTCTCATAGGCCGCTTCCACCACAGGCATACGAAGGGTGGGTTCCCCACCTGTGATACTGGCGTTGTGAATACCTAAATCGTAGTGCTTTCGAAAAATATCCCGCCATTCATCATCCGATAATTCCAGTTCATCGTTCTTGCAATCCTTGACCCATGAGCGAGAAAAATAGCAATGTTCGCAGTTCAATTGACACCGATACGTGATATCATAATTGATGGCGGGCGGAATTTTATTGACTCGAAACTGAACGTAACGTTTCATAACCGAGAAAAAGCCGATGGTCTTCTTCGCGGTTTCGAGAATAGTCATTGTAATGATTATGGGGGATAGTTCTTTATTACCTTTTTGAAAAGGTGAAACTAGATAGCTTCTCGTTTTTGCCGGGTACTATATTCTATTGCTTTCCTGATGAAAGCACAGTAAATTGGAGACGGGCAACCAGGGTGGGATTTATACTCAGGATGAAACTGGGTTCCCACCATCCAATTCCCATCGGCGCCATATTCTATTGCGTTGATGATTTGTCCCGTTTTATCGTAGGCTGAAATAACGAGCCCTTTTGCCTCTGCTAGTGCGGCATACTTAGCCATAATATGGAATCGATGCCGAAATCGTTCGACAATCGTCTCTTCCCCATAGGCTTCATGAAGTAATGTCCCTGGTTTGATATTGATTGAATGACCGCCAAGACGCATGGTTCCGCCTTTCTCTTTAACATTTTTCTGTTCTGGCAGCAAATCCACTACAGGATCTGGTGTCTTAGGATCTATCTCGGTCGTATTCGCTTTCTCCAAACCCAGTTTATCCCGACAGAAAGCTACGAAAAATAATTGGGCGCCAAAACAAATTCCTAAATAGGGCACCTTATTCCTAAGTGCATACCTTGCAGCCAAGATCATCCCCTCAACACCACGCGTTCCAAATCCAGGTGTTAGTAAGATACCGTCAAACCCTTCTAATATCTCATTCATATGCCCCGGATCCTTCTCAAACGCTTCCGCGTCCAGCCACTGAATGTTCACTTTCGCCCCACAACTCATCGAGGCGTGTTTCAAAGTCTCATTAATACTAACATAACTATCTTTGATATTAATGTACTTGCCCGGTAAGGCAATATTTACAATTGTTTTTGGGTGCTTGAAGGCATCTACTAAATCCTCCCAACTTTTATACTGTGTTTCGCGCAGATTCATGCGGAGGCGTTTAACTAGGTAATCGCCCAAGCCTTGTTTCTCATATAATATCGGTAATTCATAAATAACTTCAATATCTGGGCTTGATATCACCGCTTCGTAGGGCACATTTGTATATAAACTGATCTTCCTGCGGACAGCCTCAGGAAGCGGCGTTGTTGAGCGACAAATTATCACATTTGGCTGTAACCCGGACCCTTGCAATTCTTTTACACTATGCTGGGTCGGTTTGCTTTTAAACTCGCCTACTGTTTCCAAGAAGGGTACCAGTGTAACATGGACAAGGGTTGTATTTTCTTCGGGTTCCTCTAGGCGGAATTGGCGGATGGCTTCCAGAAATGGCATGGCCTCTATATCACCCACTGTTCCCCCTATTTCTGTAATTAGAACATCGGGGTTCTCCCGGCGCTCCACTTTTCGGATGCGATCCTTGATTTCATCCGTTATATGAGGAATTATTTGAATAGTTTTACCCAAATACTGGATCCCCTCACGTTCTCGCAGCAGCACAGTAAGATAGACTTGCCCACTGGTAATATTGCAGGATGGATGAATGTTTTGATTCAAAAAGCGCTCATAAGTGCCAAAATCCTGATCAATTTCAGAAATATGATACACCTGCCCTTTGACAGGCTCGAAATCCCACACTTCCTCACAGATAAAGACTTCGCCATGCTCGACCGGATTCAGCGTCCCAGGATCGATGTTGAAATAAGGATCAATTTTAATCATGGAGACGCGGAAGTTCCGGAATTGGAATAACTTCCCAATTGAGGCGGAGGAAACCCCCTTCCCTATCCCTGAGATCACACCGCCCGTTACAAAAACGAATTTAGTCATACCTTGTCCATCTCCTTAAAAACTCACATTCTGCGTGAAATGAAAATGAATCTCGTCATATTAGGTCCAGCACTAAATAATACATATTATTCCCATTTGCAATATTTAATCTTACTGATGATTTTAGAATCCTATCATTAGATTAGCAAAAAGGGGAAAGGAACCGACTTTAATTCAAACTCAAAAAAGCATTTATTCAGGCTTTTGTAGCAGTACAATATTTTTTCCAACGGTCTGCCCTAAGAAGTTAGCAATCGCAGGGCATTTAGCTCGAAATAAAAAATAGATCGGTTTATCCGTCAGCTGTTTCGCATAATAGAAGAGCGTTTCAAAATTGCTCTGCCCTTTTGCAATGATAAGATCGGCGGTTTGGAGGGATTTCAGAAATTCTTGAGAACTTTCAGTCATAGAAACCCCTAGCGCATTTGTACCGGTCGTCATGATTTTTGTCGCTGCTGACTTGAAAACAGGGTCTGAGACATCGTCCATCGTTGCATCATTGGAAACAGGTTCACTTTTCACCACCAAGATTGTTTTTATCCTAGATTTTTTTAGGAACTTCAATAAAAACAGGTCAAAAAACACTTCACCCGCATTATCTGCGATAAATAAAACTTCAGACCCCTCTTTTAACCCCGCAAATAATTTATCCGTATCATCAATTGCGAATCCCTCCGTTATAATTTGATAGTAAATTTTTTCTAGAAAGGAAATGTCTAACTGAATCGAATGCCCTGCCGTTCCGAAATCTATCATATTCCCCACAATGGAGGCTGCAATTGCTCTCCGAAAGTTCTCATAAGGATTAGTGCGCTCTTCAATATGTGGACGAATTAGCTCGATTACCTGCTTCGCTAAGTTGTTGCTCTGTTTCTTGATTTCTTTATATGGATCTGACGCTTTAGTTAAATCTATCAGCATTCTGTACATTTTATTTGCTTGATCCGTAGGCAAGTCCGTGATTGAAAAGTTCTTCAGTAACTCATAAGTCTTCTTTATTCCGATTAATTGGGTATTTGTATTTTCAGTCGTTATTTTTAAAATCTCATAAGCTATCGAGATCAAACAGAGAAGACATTCTGGACCCGTCCAAACCCGATTTGAATTTGATCCGACCACTCATTCAGACTTCCTGGCGTATAAAAACTATTTTTTTCCCATCATAACTTACTCGTTAAGGGACGATCGGGAAAGGAAAAAGGTTAATTTTGAGTTAAGTACTATATCTATTAGTTAAGAATTGTTTGGTTAGCGAAATGGAACGAAATAAAGCAATAGCGCTCTTAAAAGAAGTTGGTTTGTCAGATCATATTATAAGACATTCAATTGCTGTAGCGGATAAGGCAGTGGAAATTGCACAACGAATTGCACAACGAATTCCAGTAGACATCCCAACCGTTGAGGTAGGAGCGCTCCTCCATGATATAGGGCGCGTCAAATCGCAGGGAATTCATCATGCTGCGGAAGGTAGTAAACTTTTAAGGCAATATGGACTGCCTGAAGCCATCGTACGGATTGCGGAGATCCATTCCCTAGATGGCATGTGGCCCCAAACTATCGAAGAGAAGATTGTATGCTATACCGATAAAATTGTCAAAGGCACACATGAGATCAGCGTGCATGACCGTTTTGATCTTTGGATGAAACGTTACGGGAAAAGTGAATTGCTCCTTACGGCTAAAAAAACTATACTCAAAATCGAAAAAGAGTTAACTGGATTATTAGCCGATTAAAATCTCTAACGATTTAACTTTAAAAAATTGATTTACTTTTTTTACCCAGCTTATTTTAAAAAAAAGAAAAATTAAGAAAAAATAGTTTAGATACTGAAACCGAGGGCTTCGCCTGCGATTTCGATGAGGGACCGAAGTTTCATGGCTTTTGCCATTTCCCCGATGATTTTCAGGTCGCCAGCCATGTAGGCGGAAGCGGCATCAGTCTCACCGGTGAAGAGATTCTTCCCTACTTCCTCTGTCATTTCGAGGGTCACATCGGCATCCGCTTTAGTGCCTTCCTTAGCGGTTAATTTGCCGCCCTTGATCTCGATATAGGCTTGTACAACGCCTGGCACGTTGAATTGGATGGTGACATCTTCGGTATCTTCGAGCTCGTCTTTCAAATCCTCGTTGGTCGCGGAAAATTCTTCGAGAGCTGCTAAGAAGATAGGAAGGTCTTTCGCTTCGAATTCCTTCGCTGCAACTTTCTTCTTTATTTCTTCAACTGCACTGCCCTTTGGCTTCGCTGCCGGAGCCTTTGCTGCGGGAGCCTTCGCTGCGGGAGCTTTCGCTGCGGGAGCCTTTGCTGCCGGAGCTGCCGGAGCTTTGGCTGGTGGAGCTGGAGTTTTCGCTGCTGGAGCTTTCGCTGCAGGAGCTGGAGTCTTTACTGCTTTCTTTGCGCTCATATTATAACCTCATTTAAACCCTATTTTTGTTTTAAGAACCTTTTAAATTTTTAAATTGATTCAAAATTTTTTCTATTCAATTTATTTGCAAATTTATTTTTGTTGAATAATATATAAAACTATTCATGAGAAATGAATAAAATTCAAGGTTTTAGTACTAAAATAATTACTTCCTTTGAATAAATCGAAGGAAATGCAATTCCCATTGAATAAGATCCTTTATTACATCATTTAATCATAATTCCTTTAAGAAGGACTAATTTCACTGCGGAAAAAGCATTTGATTATCAATGGAATTACATAAAGATTAATAACCAAAGCGACCTAAAGAATTGAATTGATAAAGTAATTAGAACGGACTTATTGTGAAAAATTTATTTTATTCTCTTAGCCGGCTGTTATCTTTGATTGAACTTAGTTAAACTGCATCTCTCTAATTTCCCGAGATTCGGAAAAATTTCCTCACATTTTTCAGTAAAATTTTCTTCAAGATTTTTATATACCATTCAATGAGAGGTCTTGCGGATTTTCTTGCTTTTAAATTACCACACAATATTTTTATATACCATTCAAGCAGAGTACGATGCAGCACATATCAAAATTGTTTGGTAATCTAAATAATAATAGATGCCATTCAATCAGATTATGTTGCAGTCCATAGTAAAATGGTGGGCTTTCTGATAGAACCCTGAGGATAGTCAAGGTATTCTCTTCGGAGGATGTCCAAGATTGTCTTATACTATCAGTCGATATTGATCTCTTTACCGTCAAGGTATAGAAGATCCTAAAAGCCAAAAATAGGGTTTAAATGAGGTTATAATATGAGCGCAAAGAAAGCAGTAAAGACTCCAGCTCCTGCAGCGAAAGCTCCAGCAGCGAAAGCTCCAGCTCCACCAGCCAAAGCTCCGGCAGCTCCGGCAGCAAAGGCTCCTGCAGCGAAAGCTCCCGCAGCAAAGGCTCCCGCAGCAAAGGCTCCCGCAGCGAAGCCAAAGGGCAGTGCAGTTGAAGAAGTAAAGAAGAAAGTTGCAGCGAAGGAATTCGAAGCGAAAGACCTTCCTATCTTCTTAGCAGCTCTCGAAGAATTTTCTGCAACCAACGAAGATTTGAAAGACGAACTCGAAGATACCGAAGATGTCACCATCCAATTCAACGTGCCAGGCGTTGTACAAGCCTATATCGAGATCAAGGGCGGCAAACTAACCGCCAAGGAAGGCACTAAAGCGGATGCCGATGTGACCCTCGAAATGACAGAGGAAGTAGGGAAGAATCTCTTCACCGGTGAGACTGATGCCGCTTCCGCCTATATGGCTGGCGACCTGAAAATCATCGGGGAAATGGCAAAAGCCATGAAACTTCGGTCCCTCATCGAAATCGCAGGCGAAGCCCTCGGTTTCAGTATCTAAACTATTTTTTTCTTTTTTTCCTTTTTCTCTTTTTGGAATTTCATCAGTTAGTTTTCCCCGGAATTTAAACATATTCAGACAAAAAAAGAGTGCTCGTTTTATTACCAAAATAACTTATTAGGACTTATTTTGAAATAAATTTCTTATTTATCACTAAATCTAACTTAAAATGATATTATCATCGCCATTTTCTTTTAAAAATCCTTTCTGACTAATATACATATTTTATTATAGCTTTATGATTTTTAAATAATAGAACACCTTTATTTTCGACAAAATTTCATCAGATTTTTTAAGATTTTTTAACTAAGTATGAATAGGAGTTTAAATACTCTCATTTTTCAAAAATGATTGGTGACATCATTGGCACATCGGGAAATTGGGACCGTGATTGCCTCCAACAGCGGACCAAGTGTTGGGCACTTCAGTTTTGTGTTGAAGGAGGCTAACCAGAACGATATTCCCGTTCAGAAAGGACAATTTATTCAATTGAACTCGAGGGGGATATTAATAGCTATTATCGAAGAGATCATGAAAACAAATCGATATTTTGACCATGCGGAGGCTGTAAGTGAGTATGAGCGTGGTGGGCTTTCCTTATCCTCAATATTTCCATCTGATAGATGGGAATATATCATTGCATTTGCGAAGCCCCTCGGAATTCTCCAAAATAATAATCTCATTCGTATATCCTTCCCTCCCTCGCCTGGAGATAAGGTGTATGTTGCCGATGATGCGACTCTCTCTCAGGTATTAGGTCTAGATCCCAAAGGCATAACGCTTGGACAGATTTGTTATCATGAGCAGCTCCTCGCTTCTTTAAATTTGACTCGGCTCTTTCAGAAACATATCGCAATTTTAGCGATGTCAGGCGCAGGGAAATCATACACCACTTCCGTCATCATTGAAGAATTGCTAAACCGAAGCAAAGAACTAGGTCGCTTAGGGGTCGTGATCGTGGATGTTCATGGAGAATACACTTCATTTGCTGAAGAAAATAAAGAAGGCGCAGATTTTTCCAAGCAAACAACGGTCATTCGGGGATCACACTTCACTGCGAACACAACAAACCTCTCGATCGGGCAATTTGCCGAAATGCTCCCACAGATGTCCCCAATACAAGGTCGTGAATTATCGCAACTCCTTAACGAGATGCGAAAAGGGAACTCTAATGCGCCCTATTCCATCCGCGATATAATAGCACAAGTCTCATCCCGAGAAAATATTAATTCCAAAACTCAGGAAACCCTTCTAAGCTGGCTCTATGACCTAGAATCCTTGCATCTCTTTGAAGATTACGAGAATCCCGATCTAAATGTTTCGGTAATGCCCGGCCACGCACTTATACTCGATCTTTCTGAAACCACTAATTTACGAAAAAAGCAAATAATTATCACATATCTTGCAAGGCGCCTCTTCAATTTACGGAAGGCAAATCAGATTCCCCCTTTCGTTTTTATATTAGAGGAAGCTCATCAATTCTGTCCAGACTCTGCCAAACAATTTGCTATTGCGCGGTCTATCATCGAAACTTACGCTCGGGAAGGAAGAAAATTTGGCGCCTCTCTCGTCGTATTAAGCCAGCGCCCGGTCCACCTTTCAACAACGGTCTTAAGCCAATGCGGGACTCATATCATTGGTAGAATGACAAATCCCTACGATCTCGATCATGTCAAAAAATCTTCTGAACAGATCACGAAAGAAACGCTAGACCTCATTTCTAGCTTATCTACTGGTGAAATTTTAGTGGTTGGTTCCGCTGTCAATTTCCCGATTTTCGTTAAAGTAAGAAAACGCCTTTCCAAAAGTCCGAACTTTCTAAAACTGGAAGATTCCGCTATCCTCTTCGAAAATTCCTTGTAAAATTCCCTGATGACTCCGGTCTCTTGCAGGTGGTTTTTTCTACAAATTTGAACAAATATAAAAATAATACATCAAAGTGTTGATTAAACTTTTAAAAAGTAATTCACTTCTTTTAGTGACTGGTTATTTAATCAAATCTTTATTTGAATTAATGAGGTTATAATCGTCATGTCAAATCTGAAAGAACTGGTAGTGTCTGATGCTACTGTAGCACTAATTGCCAAGGCCTTGGCTTCTGAAACACGTTGGCAGATTTTGAAACTATTACGAACCGAAAAAATGGATGTAAGCAAAATCGCTGAAAAACTTAATCAAACGGAAGCGAATATTAGCGCCCAGATTAAAATTCTAGAAAAAGCTGCGCTCATCACCTCCAACTATGAACCGGGGGCTCACGGTGTTAAAAAGGTCTGCATTCCCTCTTTTGAAAAATTAATTATTTCCATAACTTAGCCTAATTCTAAGCTCAAAAACTATTAATTTCGAGCGCCCCTAACTGATTTAGGGTTTTTCAAATCGAATCGAGTTTTAGATGATTGAATGGATAATTTCAAGGCAGTTAAAGAAAAACTGCTAGACCGATTTCAGATTATCAGGGGCTCCTTAAAATCTACGAATCTCGCCTTAAAGAACAGTCTTTCGGATTCCTTCTCCGATTTAAAGTACAATTTAATTCTATTCCAGGATGAAATTCAACGAATGATCCTAAAAAATTGGACTGATATCGGGCAGAAAATCACTGAATTAGGGAAAGATGTCCAGCAGAGATTCGTTGATGCTTCTAAAAAGCTCGATGAATTCCGCACGAAATTCCAACCGGTCTATGCAGGTTACACTGAAATTAACGAGGGATTAGAAGCTAAAGGACTAATCCAAGGCGAAATGACCTATCAAGATGTAGACGCTCTTGCGAAAACGCTCTGGGAAAACCACGATCTGGCTCAGATAGCCTTCCAAGAAACAACCGATGAGGAATACTATGAAATGGCGATGGACATTCTATTAGTCATTCAAGAATTAGAGCAATTGAAAGACTATCTCATGAAACATGGAAAAATTTGAAAAATCGAACTGATATTTTATTTTGGTTCTTAAATTAGAAACCCCAGCCATGAAATATCAAAATTTATATAAAGAACGGCATAAATAATAGAAAATGCAATGCATATAATGACTCCGATATATATTACCGTTAATATTTTCGCGCCTTTTGGACTGATATCCGACTCTATCTGGAGCCCCCGATAAATCAGTACGAAATGCCATCCAAAAACGGCGCCCAATAGGAAATAGAAGAAGAATTGAAGATGAAAAAGCGAATAGTGCCCTCCAAAAATTAATATAAATGGAATTTGAGAACTCAAAAGGAGAAAGGGCACCAGGCTGTAAATATACAGATTGACCATTATTTTCCGACTTCGGTGCTCTTTTCTAGATTTTTTTAGGCTCACTCCCGTGGCATATATCAAATTAAGAAGTCCAATAAAGATAAGAGAAAATATAGCCATTACCGCAAAAAATAGGAAGTAAATCTGATATTGCGGAAACATACTTGCTCCGATGAGGATCGATGTCAATCCTGAAGGAATTTGTACTAAAAATACAAAGAGGATTGTGACAATTGCCACTAATAAAAGATATAACAATTTCCCACTTGTTGGAGCGTCGCAGATCTCTTTAAGAGTCGTCGTAGGACTTAAGAAAATGCCAAAAATACGATTTATGACACTTGTCTTCTGGTCCATCAAATGCCCCCTGTCCAATTTACTGCCTCAAATTCGCGATACATACTGAGAAACATGCCTTGCCCCCACGGAATTGCGTAGTCCGCACGGGGAACGCCATATGGGTTCGCTCCGGTTCCTCCGGAACACCAATGCACAACTCCCCATTGGTCCACCTTCCCAACCACCGCGTTGAAAGCACGGATTGCCATCGTTCTATTGCCATCATCTATCCACGTTTGATTGATGTGGTACAACTTCGCAATAGTATAGGCGAATAAAGTGCTACAAGAGGTCTCTAAATACGTAGTGGAATCATTTACGATAGTATGCCACAACCCGCTAGAATCCTGAAAATCATCAAGACTTGCTAACATTGATAAAACTGTATTTAGCAAATATGAATAATTTGAATGTGTATTTGGAATGATCCCCAAAATTCTAGCGATGGATGCCGTGGCCCACCCAACTCCACGCCCCCAGAGATTTGAATCTAGATAACCTTCAGTTTCACTCCAAATATGAGCCACTAATTTTGTGACTGGCTCCTGCAAATGTTTGAGATGGACTTGAATTTGGTTTACAGCCTCATCAATGTACGTGTCATTTCCGAGCGTGACTCCCATCTGCGCCCAAAAGGGAATCACCATATACAGATGGTCTATCCATAACTCCGCTTTGTTTGCCAAATGGCTTGAGCCCCCTATTAATGGAGGACCATCCACCCAAACTCGCTCAGGCGACCGGAGATAGTTGAGATGCTTAATCGCTGCCTCGAGATATTTCGGATCGCCTGTCCTATTATAGAAATTTAGGACACTCAATCCGATCGCGGTGGAATCTCCCACGGCCATATCTCCGTGCCCAAATGCACCCTCATCCGTTTGAGTGCGGATCGATTGATCGACCCAACACTGCGCGAATGCGCGATACTTCTCATCCCCAGTAACTTCAGCCGCATCAAGGAGGCCATGAATGCAAAGGCCTTTCCCCCAGTCTGTAAATATGGAATAATCCAATTCATTCATGGTATATTCCGCAACTCGCGTGCAAACGTTTTGTTCACTCAATTTGAAATGAAAAGGCATTGCAAAAACCAGTGGAAAACTCAATATCAGAATAAAGAAGATAGTAAAACCAAGTTTTCTTGTAGTTATTTGCATGGGATTCACTATGAAAAAGTCATATTTATATACCCTTTGAGGGTTGAATAGGATTAATTACTATTGACAAAATGAAAATTGGTGGGCATATTATGGCAAAAGATTCGATAGCAGTAAAAGTCGGAATAGTATCTCTAACGTTGATAATTATCCAATGGATTATTCAATTTTTACCGTATGAGTATAATTCACATTCTGATTACCATAGCTCAATCTATCTTTTAAACAGTACAAGTGGATTTATTATGTTCTTTGGAGTAATTCTCTTAATACCCAGTTTCATCTTGAATGCTGTTTTCATCGCCTCCACGAAAGGGCTGACCAGCGGAAAAGCCGGCTTTGGTTTAGGCGTAGCAGGTTGGGCTATTCTTGTTTTTGGGAATTTAGCTGTTTATTTAGATCCGGGTCACCTTATTATAACCACCTATATCCCTCTCCTTTCAACAACCTTGACCATCTGTCTTATCATTTTCGGAAGTCTTCTCTTTTCCAGAGTGTATAAAATCAAACCACGCACTGACCAAGACCTTTCTTCAACGTTCACAACCACCAGTCCTGAAGGCGCCTCTCAGTCAAAAGCCAGTTCCTCCGACGATTTAGTAGGGCCTCCGTGTCCCCATTGCAATAAAGCGACGAAATATACGGCTAAATATGATCGGTATTATTGTCCGGATTGTAAAAAATACTTGCCACCTGAGCATAGCTCTAAAGATGACACTTCAGATTAATAGCATTTAAATAAGAGGTCTATATCTTTGTGTGATTTCTGTGCTAGTCATGGGGGTAAAACCCGATGGTATTTAAACCCCGCAAATTTTTCCAAGAACTTATTGGAAGATAAGAAACGCATGAAACTCTTATATGAACTGACCGGGTATGGGACTGACTACTATATAGATCGCACACTGCGATTGGGCGCCCAAGCCAGTTCGTTGGGACCTATAGGGCGAAAAATTGGCGATTTGATTGCGCCCGGGAGGCATTCTGGTCAAATAGTTACGACTGCTGAGGCCGTAAAAATACTGGAAATTGCAGATAACGTCTGCATCCTTGAATGCATGTGCCGGCGGTTAATCCACGGCGAGAAGAAGATGGCATGCATTAATTTCGGGCCCGTAAAAGAACTGTTTGAAATGCTAAAACCCTCAGAAAAAATAGAGGTCCGTCCGATTGATGAAGTTCAGGAATTAGTCCGCGACTTCGGGTCACAGGGACTATACCATCAGGTCCTGTGGGCAAAAATTCCCTATCCCATCGTGATTTGCAACTGTGATCTAAAGTATTGCACTTCTGCCAAGGGACGCTTCATCTACAAAATCAAAAGTGCCTTGCTGAAAGGACATTATGTATCTTCCGTTTCCGAAAAATGCGATGGATGTGTTGGTGAAAAGGAGCCCCTTTGCATCCAAAAATGTCCTTTTAAAGCGATGCAGTATGACTCAGCTGCGCACACCGTAAAAGTTAATCTCAAAGCCTGTTTTGGGTGCGGCGTTTGTCAAGACGTTTGTCCAAGGCGTGCAATCGTGTTACTTGATCGAGTATCAATTCCCCAAGTTACAAAGAGCTGGTGAAGATCTTGAAGATAAAAATAGATACAAAGAAATGCAGAACTCCCGAGGATTGTAATAAATGTTTAAATATTTGCCCGACAGGCGTCTTTTTTCTGAGCCCTCAAGGGAAATTCTCTGCAGAACCGGAATTTCAACGGACAATCGAAAAACTTACCTATAAACTCCTTGCCCGATTTAAAGAACAATGTAATTTATGCATGGAATGTGTCTCCGTATGTCCGCTGAAGGCCATTATCATTCAAAAATGAGGTATTGTGTTTTATGGAAAAGGTCATTGCAATCTTTAAAACCCTGAAACCAGACGATTTCCGGGTATTAACCGCGATCGAGAAAGGCATGCAAAAATATGAGAACGTCCCTCTCACTGCCATCGCAGATCATGTTTCCAAATTAAACACGGAATACATGACGTTTGTGGTTGATCACTTACATAAGCTGGAATTGATAAATCGGTGGTCCGAGAAATTTGTGGGGTATCACCTGAATGTGCATGGGTATGATTGTTTGGCCCTTAATAAATTGGTCACCGATAATATCATCGGCTCCTTCGGGAGGTCTCTTGGCGTTGGAAAAGAAGCAGATGTCTTTGAAGGGCTAACCCCCACCGGTGAACTAGTTGCCATCAAGATTCATCGGTTAGGACGCGTTAGCTTTCGGCAAACCAAGCGAGCTCGAGCTTACACCGCTGATAAACACCATCTCTCATGGTTATATGCCTCTAGACTGGGTGCCGAGAAAGAATATGAAGCCCTAACCAAGTTATACCCCCTCAAAGTTGCGATCCCAAAACCTTACGGCCATAATCGCCATATAATCGTAATGGAGAAAATCATAGGTGATGATCTCTCCATAATTAAAGAACTTCCTCATCCTGAGAAAATCTTCGATGAACTCTTTGAAAATATTAAAAAAATCTATCAAGAGGGACAAATCATCCACGGGGATCTGAGTGAATTCAATGTTATTATTACCCCTAAGTACAAGCCGCTTATAATTGATTGGCCTCAATGGGTTAGTATCACCCATCCCAACGCCCTTTTCTATTTAACGCGTGATATCACGAATCTCTGCAATTTCTTCGAAAAAAAATTTCAGTTTCATTCCGATCCGGAATTTGTGGTGAAAAAAATCACCAAAAAGTGAGTCCATTTTAAACGGAAAACTGGTGAATTCATAAATTTTTTTAACGAGTAATTTATCTATTTAGTTAGGGAAATTTTGCGTAGACATCATTAGAGGATTCTATTTCATGTCTTTTTCATCGAAAATCATTATGGGACTCGATATTCTCCCCATGAGCGCTGCATCCTCGAAACAAAAACCGAAATATGCGGTAATTATTGTTCGAGGGGAAACTACATTATTTAAAAGCGAAGAGGTCAGTATACATAAACTAAATAAATTGATCGAGAATTATAAACCAGAAATCCTGGCAATTGATAATGTTTGGGAATTAGCACCCGATCAAGAATCTCTCCAATTTCTAATGGAAAAGTTTCCTATCGAAATTACCCTGGTGCAAGTCACTGGACCCCCGGCTCATATGCAACCAATCCATACGTTAGCGAAACGCCTCGGCATGCAATTAGCAAGCCATCCTTCTCCCATTAAAACTGCGGAAATCTGTGTTAACCTCGTCCAAATTGGCATCGGGTCTGAAGTAGCGTGTTTTGAGAAGGAAACCCAGATAAAAGTTTCACGAACGCGTGCGGTCGGACCTGGAGGACAACATCAAAATAAATATCGCCGGCACTTTCATGCACTCATTCTCCAGGCCACCCGTGATATTCAAGGTCAATTGGATGAACATGGGATTGAATACGATCTCAGCGTCCGGAAAGCGGATTATGGCTTGGATAAGAGTGTTTTCACGGTCTATACTGCGGTTAGTGAAGTGACTTCGACGCTCTCAATTCAATCGTATCACGGGTCGACGATCCAGGTGAGGATAATCCCGATAAAGAAGAAAGAAATTGAATTCATTCCCCTGGCGACCAAAGAGGAGCAAGGGCCTCCGTTAAAAAGTATCATTATTGGGATTGACCCCGGAACCACGACCGGGATCGCCATCTTAGATTTAAACGGCAATATTCTTGCGTTACGAAGTGGAAAAGAGATTTCTCGGCGCGATATCATCCGATATATTTCAGAATTTGGTTCTGCGGTTATGATGGCTACGGATGTTTCCCCGCTCCCCAAGTTTGTGGAGAAAGTGGCAACCGCGTTTAAATCAATCATCTTTTCGCCCCAAAAATCGCTGAAGGTTGTTGATAAGAAAGAGTTGGTTATCGATTTCCTGCAGAAACACAACATGAAAATCAATGATGCCCACATCCGGGATGCGTTGGCTTGTGCACTGAAAGCGTATTTCTCCTTCCAAAATACCTTCGAGAAAATTCAGAAGAAGATCCAGGAACTGAACGTGGATGTGTCTGAAGATAAAGTGAAAGCGTTAGTCATGCGGGGGTATTCGATCTATGATGCTATTTCCATTTTAACTTTTGACCAAGAGAATAAAGAAGAGGAGCCTACTCCAGAAATTACAGAAACTGCAGATAAAGATAAAGTGGAAGAATTAAATAAGAAGATCTACCTCCTTATAGATAAAAATCTCGAATTAAAGCGGAATCTGGATGAATTAAACACCCAGAATCTTGGGTTAGAGGCGACCTTAAAAGACCATAAAAATCAAATCCTCAATTTGCAAAATCAGATTGAGCGAATGAAGTCAAAAACCTTCTTTCAATTGAAGGGTGAGCGGATGATTCGCACCCAAGACACTGAAATTGCCCGCCAAAGAAAAGAAATAACAAATCTCCAATCAGAAATTGATAACCTAAAGACGCAGATTGTAAATTACGAAAAGCGGGCATTAGTCCTCGAGGGATTGAAAAAAGACCAGGTCGCAGGTAAAATTGTTATTTTGAAGGTGATTGAAAACTTTTCCAAGGAATGCATCGAAAAGGTCGAGCTATTTCCAAATGATATCGTTTATATGGTTGATGGCAGCGGAGGCGGTGGCTCAACAGCTGACCAACTAGTTGCGGACAATATTCGTGCCATCATTACGAACACCTTATCTCATGAGGCCTTCGAAAAGTTTCGGAACTCCGGAATTGTCGTCATAGCCGTTGAAGAAATACTAGACGATTTGAAAATGTGCGAAGGTATCTACTATATCGATAAAAAGCAATTAGAAAATAAACTGAAATTGTATAAACAGAAACAATACGCCATGAATTTACAGGAAGCCGAACTCTGGCTTCAAAATCTTATTTCCAATTATCGAAATCGGAAAGATGAAGATTATTTGGAGGAATAAACTTAATATTCTCCGCGTTCAAGCGCCGTTAGATCTGGTTTGATAAACAGGATATTATTACCTCGAATGAATATCTCGCCAAATCGTGCGATTGCCTCGCCTTCCGCCATCTCTTCGGCTTCACTAAGAACTAAATTCATGTACGCGTCCGTCTCTATCAGGCGCCCGACGAATTCGTGGTTATCTTTCAATCGGACTAAGATTTTATTGTTTACTGATCTTTGTAATATTTTCAACGGATTTCTCTCAATTTTATCCGGCATCTTTGCCGCATTT